>BNJU01000737.1_pt1:110000-240449 | contig 240449 bp, 325 predicted proteins | sample 8539281 | NCBI WGS metagenome assembly BNJU01 (sample SAMD00202456, study PRJDB9452) | human saliva metagenome | isolation source: human saliva | place: Japan
CACCTTGTTCTACTGCATTAGAGAACACTTTGAAGTCTAAGTTTTTAACTAAATCACTAACATCTTTTAATTCCATGTCGAAACGAGTATCTGGTTTGTCACTACCAAATCTTTCCATCGCTTCTTCATAATCTAATCTTGGGAATGGTAAGACAACATCAATACCTTTTCACTTCTTTCATAACATGAGCGATTAATCCTTCGATCATAGTAAGAATTTCTTCTTGAGACATAAAGCTCATTTCCATATCTATTTGAGTAAAGTCTGGTTGTCTGTCAGCACGTAAGTCTTCATCACGGAAACAACGAGCAACTTGGTAATATCTATCAAAACCAGCAACCATTAATAATTGTTTAAATAATTGTGGAGATTGAGGTAATGCATAAAATTCTCCTGGGTGTACTCTACTTGGTACTAAGTAATCACGTGCCCCTTCAGGTGTTGATTTTGTTAAGATTGGAGTTTCAACATCAACAAACATATTGTTATCTAAATAATCACGTGTTGCTTTTGTAATTTTTGAACGTAATTGTAGTACTTCAGCTAATTCTGTTCTTCTTAAATCTAAATAACGATATTTTAGACGTAATTCCTCACTTGATAAACTAGCATCATCTAATACAAATGGTAAAGTTTTAGCTTTTGATAATATTTCTAATTTATCAGCAATGATTTCTACTTTACCTGAAGGAATTTTATCATTTACAGTATTTTCACTTCTTGCTACTACTTCTCCTTCTATAGAAACAACAAATTCATTTCTAATAGTACTAGCTAATTCATGTGTTTCAGTATTTTTCTCACCTGAGAATACACATTGAACTATTCCCATTCTATCTCTAACATCAATAAAAATTAGGTTTCCTAAATCACGTCTTTTACTTACCCAACCTTTTACTGTAACTCTTTTTCCTATATATTTCTCATCTATATGGCCTGCATATTCTGTTCTTCCGTATGCACTCATTATTTTTCTCCTTTCAGTTTCTCTTCTAAATACTTAACTATATTGTTAAATTCAACATTCTCTTGGTCGTAAGTTTTCATATCTTTAACTACATATTGACCATTTTCTAATTCACTATCACCAATTATTATAGAGAACTTAGCATTATATCTATCTGCTAACTTCATTTGAGCTTTCATTTTTTTATCAAAATAATCACTTTGAACTTTATAACCAGCTAAACGTAAATCATTAGTAAGTTTAACACCAGCATCTCCGGCTTTTTCACCCATAGCTACAACGAAAAGCATCTATTGTATCATCGATAGGTAATTCTATATTTTCACTTTCTAAAGCTAGTAATAAACGCTCAATACTTAAAGCAAATCCAATTCCTTTTTTATCTTCTGGACCATCTAAAAGTTTTATTAATCCATTATAACGTCCACCACCACAAAGTGTTTTAAGTTCCACTTCTGGATTATCAATCATAATTTCAAATGCAGTATGCGTATAATAGTCTAATCCACGAACTAAATTATGATCAACTTCATGCTTAACACCTAAAGCATCCAAGTGTCTTAGTACTTCTGCAAAATATTGTTTTGATTCTTCTCCAAGGTACTCTAATAACTTAGGAGCATTTTTAATAAGTTCATGCTCTGCATCAACTTTACAATCCAGAATTCTCATTGGGTTTTTATAAAGTCTATTATTACAATCTTCACAAAACTCGTTAATTCTTGGTTCAAAATGTTTAACTAACGCTTCATTATACGCTTGTCTTTCTTCAGGATTCCCTAAAGAGTTAATGCTAACTTTAATATTTTCAATTCCAAAAGATTTGTAAATATTATATGCTAAGCTAATTACTTCTGCATCGATTTTTGGACTTTCTTCACCAATTACCTCTACTCCATATTGAACAAATTGACGATAACGACCTTTTTGTTTTCTTTCGTATCTAAACATTGGTCCAACATAATAAAGTTTTTGAGGTTGAATAGTTTTAGCGAATAATTTATTCTCAATATAAGAACGTACAGTTCCTGCTGTTCCTTCTGGTCTTAAAGTAATCGAACGATTTCCTTTATCCATAAAAGTATACATTTCTTTTTGCACTATATCTGTTGTATCCCCTACACCTCTACTGAAAAGTTCTGTTGACTCAAACATCGGTGTTCTAATTTCTTCGTAACAAAATGAATCACTAATTTTTCTTAACTTATCTTCAATGTATTGCCATTTTTTACTTTCTTCAGGCAAAATATCTTGTGTACCTCTCGGCATTGTTATTACCATAAATAGTCTCCTTCCTAAATCTTACTAACTACTTTCTAATCCAAATTCCCAAATAAAAAATTAAAAACGCCCCACATAGCAAACGCTACATGGGACGATAAGTAATTTCGTGGTGCCACCCTAATTCATATCAGAATACTGATACCTTAATTTACAATTTATTTAATTTTATAAAAAGTGTTCCTTACTTTAATCATTAATATCCTATCTTCCAGCCCATGGATAAGACTCTCTCTTATTAAAAACATAAAGCAAAAATTCTTTTTACCATTACATTTTGTCACTATTATTTAACTATATTACACTAAACTAACTATCTTGTCAAGAATAGAAATGCATAAACATTGACAAGAAAACGGAACCAAATTTCTACTTTATTTATTTACATTCAATCTTTAACCTTGATTTTTTTATAATAATCAGTATAAAAATAGTTGGGTGATGTCTTTATGAAAGGAGAACCCCTAATGAAAAAAATTCTTTTTCACTACTACTACCAATAATAGCAATAGTATTGATAGTTGGTGGAACCTATTTTTTACATGCATTCAGGTAGCGAAAAAAAATAAAAAAAGTGAACACTCAAAATATGTATCATTAATTAATGACGATCATGATTTCGGTGCTGGTTTAAAAGGTTTAGAATCTTTAACAACTGAAAAAAAGCAAAAAAAGTGTTCTATCTAATGTAGAAAATGAAATAGAAACAGCTACTGAACTAAAAAGTATTGATGAATCTTTAAAAAAATGCAGATATTGAATCTGCAGAAAATCACTTAGATAAAAGCTAAACAATTAGATACTTCTAAAACTTTCGGTAAAAGCAACTAACTGGTTTAATACTGAAATTAGTAACTATAAAAAAAGCTGTAGAAGAGATAAATGAATTAGATATTTATGCTGAAGACTACGATACTTTACTAAAAAAATATCGTTGAAAAGTACCATTTTAACTACGACAGTATTAAAAAGAAATTATTAGGAAATAAAGATAACGACGAAAAATCTTCTGATTCTGAAAAAACAGACGACAAGGATAACGTTGATCAAAAATCAAATGATTCTGAATCTGATAAAGAAGAAAAAGAAAAAAATCTAAAGATAAAGAAAAAAACAAAAAGAAACTAAAACTCAAAAAAATCATCACAGTCTAAAAAAATCTTCAACACCTAATACTCAAGTCCATCCACAAATTTATGGACAACAGGCACCAGAAACATACAATACACTACGTTATACTCAAGAAGGTAGCGTAAGCAGAAATATTGTAGAAAATGAGTTAAAAGGTGATATTTCAAACTTTTCAAATGAAGAAATAAACGCAGCTATCGCAAGATATAACGCAAAAAATCAAGGTTAATCATTAGATTAACCTTGATTTTTTTATTATATTATTTTTCTACTGCAATTACTTCGATTTCAATATTAGCCCCTAAAGGTAAAGCTGCTGCTTGGAATGCAGATCTAGCTGGTAATACATCTTGGAATTGTTCAGCGTATATTTTATTAACTTCTGCAAAATCAGAAATATCTTTTAGTAATACTAAAGTTTTTACTACATGATTCATAGAACTTCCAGCTTCTTCTAAAAACTGCTTCAATATTTTTTTAAATACTTGTTTAGCTTCTTCTAAAACTCCACCTTCTACAATTTTTCCCAGTTTCAGGATTAATACCTAATTGACCAGAACAAAAGATTAAATCCCCTACTTTATTTGCTTGAACATATGGTCCAACAGCTTTCGGTGCTTTTTCTGTATTAACTTTTTTAATTTCCATTATAAAGTTTCTCCTTTATTTATATTCTTTTAATTATATTCTATCATAATAGTTTACTTTAGTCAGCATTTTTTTAAGAAAAACAACAAAATTTCTTAGTCCCATAAAAACCTAATTTTAAAAATAAAGTAAACCATTTCAAAGAACCCTTGTTATGGCCAAGTTAATAAAAAAAGAAGCCATAGAAATTCTATGACCTCTCATTTCATATTACTCATGTGCTGCTTCAGCTTCTTTTGCCATTTGTTCAGCTTCTTCTTTCAATTTATCAAGATGCATCAGATTTGTTAGGTAATCTCTTAATAGAATCAATATTACCCCAAAGACAGTAACCGCAATTGCGATAGACGTAAATACTTGAGTAAATGTTAATTTTACAGTTAATTTAGCTAAGTAACCTGAAATAATATTAGCTAATGATGTAGTTAAATACCAGAAACCTACTGCTAAAGATGCATATTTTGCTGGTGCCAATTTATTGAACATTGATAATCCAATTGGTGATAGGAATAACTCTCCTACTGTTAATAAGAAGTAAGCTATAAGAATATATGAAATACTCATTTTCAAACCACTATCAATAGTACCATTAATTGTTTTAACACCTATTACCATCACTGCAAAAGCAATACCAGAGAATAACATACCTACTCCCATCTTAGTACCTGTTTGTAAGTCTCCTTTTTCTGTTTTACTTAATTTCACCCATAAAGATCCAAACATTGGAGCCATTATTACACATAACAGTCCATTAAATGAAATTAACCAAGGTGTTGGTACATTCCAACCAAATATGCTTCTATCAACAGCTTTTTGAGTCAGTATTGCAAATGAAGTTTGAGTTTGGTTCCATGCAGACCAGAATAAAGTACAGAAGACAAACATTACTGCCATTGCTTTCATTCTATCTTTATCTACTTTTAGTAATAGGATGGTTTACTACTGATTTAACTTTATTACTAGCAGTAGGATATTTACCTTTATCTTTTAACCATGATGGTGCTAACACTAAGAAAATCAAAAATTGAACAAATGATAAGACAGCAGCCGCTATAAATCCAATACGATAACCATAAGATAAAATATTACCACTATTATCAATATTAGCAAACCATTGATCAGTAATTAATCCAAAAATAATAGGTCCAAATAAACTACCAATGTTTATAGCCATGTAAAAAATACTATATGCGGCATCTTTCATAGTTACTTGGTCACGTTCATATAAAGCCCCTACTAATGCACTAGTGTTCCCTTTACCAATACCAGCTGCAATAAGTAAGATAGATAAACTTAATAAAACAGTCCATAACTGAGTAGTAGAGAAATACAATGCAATATAACCAAACGTACTCATTAACGTACCAAGTAGTATAGATTTTTGTAATCCAAGATATTTATCAGCTAGCCAACCTCCTAGAATCGACATCATATATCCAATTGCTGAATAATAACCATATAACTCTGTCGCAAAACCACGTTCTAAACCTAGACCGTTTTCCGCAGGACTAGCTATAAAGAATAGAATTAAAAATCCTACAATCCCATATGCATAAAAACTTTGTAATCCCTGTAGTAATATTAGCCAAAAGCAAACCTTTAGGATGCTTCATTTGTTCTTTATGTTCCATAAAGTTCTCCCCCTTTTTATTTATAATATTACGCTTTCATTATATACCATTGAAAATCATGATTCAATACACTTTTTCAAAAATTTTTAAAGTTTATGTATACCAGTAAAATAAAGGGTTTATTACATATTTTTTCATAATCTTTATTGTTTTTCTATCAACCTACTAAAGCTCACTAAATTATAATTTTATTATTTGAGAAATAAAATTATAAAATGTAAATCAATGAAAAAAATAAAAACCCTATTAAAAATAGGGATTTTTACAATTAATTTTCTGAAAATTAAAGAACAACTACGTTAGCTGCTTGTGGTCCACGAGCACCTTCTTCTACTGAGAATTCAACTTTATCGCCTTCTTTTAAAGTTTTGAATCCTTCTTTTTGGATGCTTGAGAAGTGTACGAATACATCTTTTTCACCTTCTACTGCGATAAATCCAAATCCTTTTTCCTCGTTAAACCATTTTACTGTACCTTGTTTCATAAGTTACAATCTCCTTTTTATTTATTTTTATTATCAATAATCAGATCGTATTCTTGCTAAGATAATAAATAAAATAAATGGGATATTATATTAACACTTAAAAAAACTTAAAAACCTGTATTACAATTATTACTATATCTTTTATTGACTTTTTATTAGTATATCTTAATTATCAAAAAAATAAGCAAATGAAAAGACTTACTATTTCCATAAAAAAATATATAAGTTAATAAACTATATGATTTTATCGACTAAATCTTTATAAAAAAATAAAAAAACACCTGTCGGTGCTTTTTTTATCTTAGAATTCTTCATCTTCACTTTTAATATTAAATTTAGAAACAATTCCTTCATTGTCGAAGTCATATACATCTTCATTTTCTTCCATGTCTTCATCTTCGATTAATTCATCAACTTCGTCATGGATATCTTCAGTTTCTTCTTCAACTAATTCTTCTTCATCTTCTTCAATTGCAAACTTATGAACACTTGGTTCTACGAAGTTTTTAATATCTTCTACTAATAAACTATCTCTAAGTTTCCAACTTCCATCTTCAACACAAACGAATCTTCCATCTAAGTTTAAGTCTGTATAGAAATATGCAGCTTGAGTATCAAATTCTTCATCACTAGCATCTCTTAATGGTTTAATGTAGTCAAGAAAGTCGTAAATATTTAATCTTTCTATTCCTTCTTCTACCATATAAGCATAACATAAATCTATTAATGACATTTCCTTAATCTTTTCAGTACTTAATTCTTTCAAATTCACCATCTAATCCTAATTCCTTTCTACCTAATCTACATTTTCTCTGGAGCTGATACTCCAATTAACTCTAATGCATTTCTTAAAGTTATTTTTACCGCTGTAATTAAAGCTAAATAACTTTCAGTTTGCTCTTTATTTTCAGTAATTACTTTGTTATTATTGTAAAACTTGTGGAATGAACTTGCTAGATTTTGTAGATAATTACAAATTCTATGAGGTTCATAATTTGTTGCTGCTTGAGCAACTATTTCAGGGAAATATGCTAAGTTTTTCAATAATTCAACTGAATATTCATCAGTTAGTAACTCATAGTTACAATTTTCAATATTGAAATCACCTTGTTCACTTGCTTGACGTAGAAATTGAACAAATTCTAGCGTGTGCATATTGAACGTAGTAAAGTGGGTTATCACTTGATTGTTCTTTAGCAACTGCAAAGTCAAAATCTAAATGACTATCTGCACTTCTCATAACTAAGAAGTAACGAGCAGCATCAGCCCCTACTTCATCGATTAAATCACGTAAAGTAATTGCCTTACCTGTTCTCTTACTCATTTTTACAACTTCTCCATTATTTAAAAGTTGTACCATTTGCATAATTAATACTTCTAATTGCTCAGCTTTGTATCCCATAGCAACTACACTAGCTTTAAGTCTAGCAATATATCCATGGTGGTCAGCTCCAAGAACATCTAGTAATAAATCAAATCCACGATCTAATTTATTTTTGTGATATGCTATGTCACTAGTAAGGTAAGTTAATGATCCGTCTGCTTTTATTAAAACACGATCTTTGTCATCTCCAGTACCTAAAGCTGTAGTTTCTAACCATAAAGCACCATCTTTTTCATAAACATAACCTTGTTCTCTTAATGATTCTAAAGCTTTATCTACTAATCCATTTTCATATAATGATTTTTCACTAAAGTAAACATCATACTCTAATCCAAAATCACCTAAGTCTTTTTTAATATTTTCCATTTCATATGCTACAGCATAATCACGAATAAAGCTCTCTAAATCTTCTCTTTCTAATAGAGAATCTCCAAATTCATCTTTTAATTTTTGACCAAGAACTTTAATGTCTTCACCATGATAAGCATCTTCTGGAAGTTCCGCTTCTAATCCTAAAGCTTGTTTATAACGTACAATAGCAGAAATAACTAAGTTATTAATTTGATTTCCTGCATCGTTAATATAATATTCACGAGATAAGTCGTATCCTGATTTTTTCATAATTCTAGCTAATGAATCAGAATATGCTGCATTTCTAGCATGTCCAACATGAAGTGTTCCTGTAGGGTTAGCTGAAACATATTCTAAAAGAACTTTTTTCCCTTGACCTACATTATTTTCCCCATACTTCTCATTATCAGTTAAAATTTTACTAATAACACTTCCTAAACTTGATTTCTTAACATAAAAGTTAATAAATCCAGGTCCTGCTATTTCGATTTTTTCTATTGATTCATCCTCAGGTATATTACTAATAATTTCCTCGGCAATAACTCTTGGATTTTTTTCTTTAGTACTCTTGTCAATTGCATAGCAATATTCGAAGAGAAATCTCCATTATCATTATTCTTTGGAGTTTCTACATAAATATCTACTCCACTTATCTCCAACTTAGCCAAGGAACTTTGTAATAATTCTATTATTTTTATTTTTTTCACAAAAAGTTCCTCCAAATAATTCTATTCCTAATTTTTTTAATTAATATTTTTTTAATTTGTTTTTGTTGTTTTTCATTTCTATCAAAAAAATATTATAGACAATTTCATACATTACTAGATTGTTTCTTGATTTTTTTCCATAGAAACTAATTGTGTATCTAATTTCACATTACCATAAATAGTGTTATAATCACTACTTTTACGGCTATATCCAATGTACGTTTTTTTAAATTGTCTTTCTCTATACTAACACTTTCTTTTGATTTTTGTCAATAAAAAAATTTTTATTTTTTCATTTTTTTATCATTATATACTATTTTTTTCATAGCTTATTTCTTCTGAAAACTCTCCGAAATGTTTATCTTCATAGACTTTTTTTCATTGTCTGTATATGTAGTTATTTTTTTATTTCCATATTATCTATTGTAAACTCTCTAACTCTTCTTCTATTTCTAACCAAGTATTATTTAAATCTTCTATTTCTTGATTTAAACTTCTTAGTTCTTCATTATATTCCTGCACTTTAATAGCATCTGTATATACTTCTTCTTTAGTTAATTCATTATTTAACTAAAGTAAACTTTCTCCTCTAATGATTCTATTTTTCTCAGAAGTTCTTCACGTGTTCTTTCTAACTTACGAATTCGTTTTTTTCTCTTCTTTTCCTAGAACATAATCATTAGCAACTTTTCTCCTGAACTTCCTCAGTTTTTTTCTTCTTTTTAGTTTTTTTAGCTATTAACTCTTGTTCACGTTTTTTTCTAAATAGTAATCATAATTACCTAGATATATACTATAATCATCTTCAGTAATATCCAATACTTTATTAGCTATCTTTATTAATGAAAAGTACCTATCATGACTGACAAATACTATTGTTCCCTCATAGTTTTTCTAAGGCATCTTCTAGTACCTGCTTTACTAGTAATATCTAAGTGGTTGGTTGGTTCGTCTAGAAACTAACAAATTATTTTTTTCAAGCATTAGCTTTAGCTAATTGCAAACGAGCCTTTCTCCACCAGATAAAGTCTCGAACAATTTTTCAAGACACTATCTCCTCTAAATAAGAATCGTCCAAGTACTGTTCTTACCTCAGCTTCTTTCATCAAATGGATATTCATCCCACAACTCATTTAATATTGTTTTTGATGATTCAAACTCAGCTTGTTTTTGATCATAGTAACCTAGTGATACTTTTACTACCATAATGAACACTACCACCTATGGGCATTTTGTTTTTTTAGCTATAGTTTTAATAAGGGTTGACTTTCCCTATACCATTTCTTCCAACTATTGCGATTCTATCACCTTTATAAACAGAAAAAAATTATAAGCATTACCTACTTGTTTTTCCATCATAACCAACTTTTTAAAGTTTTCTATCATTAAGACATCTCGACCACTTTGTTCTTTAATATTTAAACTCAATATTTGCAGCCTTATCATCTTTTTTTAGGATTATCAATAAGTTCCATTTTATCTAGTACTTTTTTTGACGACTTTTTCGCCATTTTTACTAGTAGAAGCACTGAGCTATATTTTTTTGAACGAATTCTTCCAATCTCTTAATATCTTTTTGCTGACTAGTGAATTCCTTTAATTGTTTTCTCATAATCTTCTTCATATTGTTTTTAAGAACTTAGAGTAATTCCCTACATATTTTTTTAAGCTTTCCCAAATTCTAAAGTTATAAACAACATTTACTACCTTATCTAGAAAATATCTATCGTGACTGACAATAACAATTGCCCCATTATATGAACTAAGATAATTTTTCTAACCATGCTACATTTTTCCATATCAAGGTGGTTGGTTGGTTCGTCAAGGATAAGTAAATCTGGTTCACTTAATAGAAGTTTCGCCATTGATAATCTAGTCTTTTCTCCACCAGAAAAAAAGTACTGATTTTTTTTATCAAAAACATCTTTTGTAAAATCTAATCCATATAATACACTCTCAATTTTACTTTTGTAATGGTAATCTTTATGTGTTAAAACTTCATTTTGCAATCTATCAAATCTATCCCAAAAGACCAGGATCATTTTTCTATATTTTCAGGAGTTAATTCATATGATAGTTTTTTTCTAAGTTTGCTTCCAAACTTATTATTTCATCAAAACATGTTATCATCTCTTCATATATAGATAAATCTTCTCTAACTATAAATTCCTGTGATAAATAACCTATAGTCGTATTTTTTTGAAATAGTTCGCTCTCCACTATCAAAAACTCAGCTCACCAGATATTATTTTTAAGCAAAGTACTTTTTTCCCAGCGCCATTTCTTCCGACAATTGCTACGCGATCCTTATCATTTATTTCCATCTTAACATTAGAAAAAAATTTCGTTAACCACAAAATTTTTTTCGTAACATTATTTAATTGAATCAGCATTTACCTTTCTCCTTTCTCTATATTTTTTATCCTTTTTTTCTACATTTATTATATAAAACTACTATATTATTTATATTTAACTAAAATATTATATCATGTGAACGGAAATTGATAAAGTAAAAAAACCTAAAAAAAGCATAAATACAGCATATTTTTAAGCTTTATTAGAACACATTTCTTCACTATTGCAAAACATAGGGAAAAACAACGAAAATTAGCGACCATTTAGATGGTTTTTTCCCTATTTTTTTCCCCTACAGAAAAAAAGCCCCCTGTAATGAGGGCTTAAATTATTATTTTGTGTTGTGAAGTAAATCCAGGATAAATTCATTAAATTTTTTTAACGGAAATTTTTAAAAAAATATCCATTTAAACGGACATAAAAAAAAGAAGCCCAGCAATTAAGCCGGGCTTAGGGAATACATTTGAAAAATATTCATCTATATATATTCTATCACTAATTATATTTAATTACAAGTATCTCCATGTACCATAATCAGTTCCTGAAGCTAACTCCATACTTGCAACATATCTTCTTTCGCCACTATGACTTACATATGATATCCACTCATAACCATTAGCATAACAGTATTCAGTATAGTTAAACTCTTCATTTTGTTCATAGTTTGCTACTACTTCGGCGTCTAATGAAGGGTTTGAACGAACGTTTAAGTTTGGTACTCCTACAGTAAATACTCTAGGTCTATCTAGTGTTTGTAAGTCTGTTATTACAGGGTTATTAGCCGGTGTGTCGTCTACTGGGAAATAGAACCATCCTACAATACCTTCAAAATCTCTTGATACATATCTTGCTGGGCCTCCAACATATAAGCTATCCCAGTTACCATCAACATTTTGTTCAATAGTTTTCATTGAATACCCGTCTGAATCTTCAATTACAACTCCTGTATGTCCGTAAGAATGACCCGCTGTATAAGTAGTATCCATTACAAATACTGCACCCGCTCTTGGTCTACTGTTGAGATCTCCTACAGCGTTGTATTCAACTTTATATCCTAATGATGCAGCACTATTTAACAGGTCAATTGCATTACCCCACAATGTTTTACCAAAGAAATAAGAGCTTAAATAATTTGGTAAGTCTACACATTGAGTACCATATGCTCCGTCTTGGTCAACACCTATTCCTAAATTTGCTATTCTTTTTGCCTCATTTACTACGTCTGTTGTTCTAACCATTTTAAAATCCTCCTAAATTTGAATATAATAAAAACACTAAGAACTTAATCTTAGTGTTTAATTTTTTATTTTTTACCTATATTTAAAAATGCATTAACCAAACCTGCCACAGCTGGAATAGCGAAAATTCCAGCGCCTGTATTATTTCCGTTATACGCTAAAAACACGCTACAACTTAACCCTAGTAAAGAGATGATAAATCCAAATATTAATCCTAATTTTTCTTTATTCAACTCTGAATTTAAAAGCTGTTTCTCTTGTCGTATTCTGTGTTCAGTTTGATTTTCAGCCATTTTCATAAATCTATCAGCACCGTTAGGTATTATTTTATCGAATTCCCTTAACATTTCAGGTGGGGGTACAGCCCCTTCATAAGTAATACTCTTCGTCAATACTAATTTTTGAATTATCTGTCCTCGTTCTTCTTCTGGTAATTCTTTTAATTCTTTTTCTAACTCTGCTACTTTATCATTTTCTTGCTTAGCAATATTTGTTTCTGAACTCATTATAAGCTACCTTCATATCACTCTCTACAGTTTTTCCAATCAGATGCAAGGCTGGCTGCATCATTTTTTTATCTCGTATTTTTGTTGCACTTCCTCCTAACATATTAGAAAAAAACCAAATACAATAGCTATTCCTTTCAATAAAGAAAAAAATTACTGATGTTTGTTTCATGATAATCTCCTCCTTTGATTAAACTAATTATACAATTAAAAAAAGAAAAATTCAAGGAATTAGATATGAATTTTAATATAAATCTAAGCAAACTCTCCTATTTTTTTGAAAAAAAGAATCCCCGTGTCAGTGCGTAACTGCCTACAATAGGAACGGGGACATTGATATCTAAGTGCATTATATTATAAATATCTAAATGTGTACAGAAGCAAGCCCTATAAGAACTGCATTAACGTCTTTGAAAAATTAAATATCCTGAATTTGAATAAAATAAAAAGACTATTTCTAGTCTTGCTTAGGTTCTTTATATGATAGTGCTTGTTCGCTATCACTGAAACCTTGTGTTGTTGGATCATTAACTATTCCTAACAACCCTAAAAGTAAAAAAATACAGCATCAACAACATTATTGATGTTTGTATTAAATAATTCTGTATTTAGGTTATAACCAAACAATACAGAAACTTGCTTAACTAATAGCAATAGACCAGCTATAAAAGCTATTACAAAGCGTTTATTCTTAAATCTTACTTTCCAATTTATCATATTTGTTCACCTCCTTTCTATCTAATCACTAAACTACTTGGCCAAGTATCTTCTGTTAAGTAGCTGAATGAATTAATATGTACTCCAAAACCAGTGTTAGTGACTGTAAATTCATCAATGAACGCTTCAATATTCATTCCTCCCAATTGTGCGCTTAACCTTATATAAGGGTGTGGACTTTGTGAACTATCATATGTATATTCTGAATTACTAAAAGAAATTTCCGGTAATATAGGTTGTATTATTTTTTGTGAAGGTCTCCACCCTAATGAATTTTCAGTCTTGAATAATATTAAGTAAGGTGGTGTAGTAGTGTAATAGTCACTTATTTGTATTAAACCGCTATCTCTATCGTTTAAAAAAATCTAACGTGGACTATATTATTAATACGTCTGACTTGCATTTTTGATTGACCTACAAACCTAGTAATAGGAATATCAACCCAAACAGTATCGCCTTCAATTACTTTCCAACCCGTTTTAGTTTTTATCCACTTCAACGCTCCATTAGTTACATCTTCGTCGATGTAAGTTGTGCCAATCGGTGCTTCTTTACCACTTGGGAAGCCGTGACCTCTTAATTCTGAACTGCTTCCGCTTGGTTTATTTTCAAGCGTTGACAACCTATTCTTAATATCAGTGTCGTTGTAAGGTTGAGGTAAGTCCGTTTTTTTAGCATATATCTCATGTTCTTCATCATCTAAGAAAGCTTTTCTAAGTTGTTCTTTAGTAACTAAGTTCGAAGTGTCAACTGTTGGTTGACTACCACTTATTGCTTTGACTTCTTCTTTTAATTCGTTTTTTGTAACATAATCTTTTAGTGATTGATGTTCTGTTAAATAATGCTTATCTTCTAATTGTGCGTTTGTCACAAAATTACTAGTATCGATGTTAGCTGTAACCGGTCTATCTTCAAGTTCTTTAAGTTTTCGCTTAATTTCAGAATCATCGTAACTTGGTCTAGCTTCTAATTGTGTTACCTTTTTCTCAACATCTTCAACGGATTTTTTAGTAGCTAGTTTGCTAATATCCTGGTGCTGGGTTAAATAACCCTTATCATTCAACTGTGTTTCAGTGACATATCCAGCTAGTGACTGATGTTCAGTTAAATAATTCTTTTTCTCAACTTCTTCAACTGCTTTATTTACAATTGTTTCACTATTCGGAATTTCAGTCTTCAAGGCATAATCTGATAATTGATCACTTGACACAAAGTTAGATACGTTAGGGATATCTCCTTTTAAAGCGTATTTTTCATTTGCTTGATTCTCCGTTAAAAAGTGACTTCCTTTAGAAATTTCAGCAAGTGCTTTTTCAAAGTCTTCTTTTGTCAAAACGTCCACTCTATCAACAATCATACTGTTAGCAAAATAGCGTTCTTTTTACAGGTAATTGACTAGCTTTTATCTATTTCAGAAAGATTAACTTTGAATTTAAATCTGAATATATCGCTGTTGCGTTCTTCTTTATCTAAATAAATGTAACAAACTACATCTTCATTTTTGAGTAATTAAAGAGGTGTCAAAGTTAAACTTAATTTTTATTACCTTCTATAGTTCCGTTTGTCTTCCAATAGCTCCCACTTCTCAAGAATTTAAAAAGAGCCACTACATTTTCATTAGTTAATGTACCTTTTGATATTTCAAACTCAAAAGCTCCGTTATTTTTTTATCGTGTGAATACAGTTCACAAAAACTATCTTCAACACGTCTTATTTTTTTGTTGTGTTTTCAATACTTAATCTAATTATTTTTTCCAAGGTTTAATCACTCCTTTTCATTAAATGCATCTCTTAGCTTTTCTAGTCTTCGCTTTAAACCCCTGGGAAATGGCACACCTACCGCTGCTAAGTTCTCAATAAGTGATACTCCATAGGTTGCAATGAAGAAGAATATAAAAGCTGTTGCTACTTCTTCAAACCCTATATAGATTAAATAGGGATAGACCGTTACAACTAGTACTAACACAATCAGATGCTCAATTAACCCACGTCTTCCTATTGTGGAGTTAACCGTTTTTGTTACCCACGCTTTCGCTAGTCCTGTAATAATGTCAAATACTATTATTCCAGCTAAAGCGTGAATATAAATGTCGTTAAATACTTCGTAATATTGATTAGCAAGTTCCGCCAATGTTATGTGCAATGTTTGCACCTCCTTAAAAAAAAGAGCGGTTAATAACCGCCCTTATATCTTTTAATTTTTGTTCTTCTTTTGTAGAAAGTTTTTTTCGTTTAAATCTTTTAAAACTTTTTGTGAATTCATCATTTGATTCAATCAATTCTCTTTTTTTGCCATTCGATTAAAACTTGAGCTAAAATCCCAGTTACTTCAAATGCTTCCAGCTCATAATCTCTAGCCATAATTTCAGTGAATTTAGTTATATCACTTTTCACTTTTACAATTCCTAATTTTTTTGATATTTCATTTTGCATCTTTTCCTCCTTACGATACAAGCACACCGTTTCTAAATTTCAAACGGAGACCACTAACAGTTAAATCAATATTTCGGCCTTGGAAAAAAAGCCTTCTGGGTCGCCCTCTGCACCGTCTACAAATAAAGTTTTTAATATACGTTTTACCTTTTAAAAAGTTGATTTTTCCTCGTGCTTCAAAAATCAACATAAGATATTAACGTATTTTTTTAGCTCTAAGTCATTATCATCTTCTTTGTGATTGAACGCTAACAACGGTCTTTCAAACTTAAACCCCCACTCTTGCGTTTCTTCATACCAACCTACTCTACCATTTGCCTTTATTACAAAGTTCATCCCTGAATAATACCCTACATCTCCCCCAAAAAAATTCGATTTATAATAACCCCTTATCGCTCCAGAAAAGTCTCCGTTTTGGTCATAATAAGATGTCCCAAGATAATCAAGTTTAACTCTTTTTTTGGCACTTTCGGCTTTTTTCCTTCATATAAGATTAAACTTTCATCTTCGAATTGGAAGTATTTAGAATAATTATTCCATGCTAATTTTAAACTTTTTAGCATTTTTGAACTAGAGTAGTTCCAAAGTTCTCATCAGTAACAACATTTTCTATTTTTATCTCTTAGTAATTTAATAGATGTTTCGGTTTGTGTTTTTTGTCATATAATCAGTAGCTAAAGTTTTTGATAGTTTCAAGGTAATTTCTTCTTTTGACTGATTAATCAAAGAAGCGATATCAACAGTTTCATTTCTTTTCGTGTATCTAAACCCTAAGTTAATTTCATAAAATCTAACGTTGGTAATTTGTGATTTGTCAAAAATCTCCTGAGAATTCTAAATACACAAAGTCTTTATTGTCGGGTGATTTCTCAGAAATTCTTGTAAACAATACATTATCTTTTGCCGTCATCGGTTTGTAGTTGGTTTTAGGGATAACCTTACCGCCATTAAATGTAAAAACATATTCAGTAAAGTCAACAGCTATTACACTATCGTTAGGGACTGTTGTGTCAAACACCATTTTATAATATCGCCCTTCTTTAAATTCATTTTTCAGTTTAATTGCTACAAAGCCTCTCGCTCCACCGGTTACAACATCAAAAGAGTTTTTCTCTAATCCTTCATTGAAATTCCCTTCCCAAACTTCCACGTTTTTAACTTCTGTATCATTTCCTAACGGTGTTAAGTTAATCGTTCTTGTTTCAGTTGGTACTGTGAATGTAAACATGTTAATACCAGCTACAAGTCGTTGTCTTTCGCTGTTAAATACTCTTAATTCCTGATTAGCTGGGAAATATCTAAAATCAGCTACTAATGTGTAAGTATTTCCAGGTTTCATTGGCTCAAGTGTCGTATAGGTTATATTATTACCAGTTTTCTTTTCAGCGACGTTCAGAAGCGATTTCCCTCGAATAGCAACCTTGAATTGCTTTTCATTAAGTTCACCTATTTGAGATTTAAATTGCTCTAATGTCGTATCAAATGTTTTATATTTGTTAGTGATCTCTTTTACAAGTTCAGTATCAGGGAGGTTATCAAGTCTTGCAAAACATGTAGTTTTTAAATACTTATACTCTATATCTAACTTGATGTTAATCGTTGTCCCGTCTTTAACCCCGTTAGAGTAGTAAACATTAGTAAGCTCTCCGTCGTTGTTATAGGTTGCGTTCTCTTGTGTCTTATTAAGACCGCCACCCCAAACTCTAGCTGTAAGATTGAAACCGTTAGTAATCTTTTCCCCGTCGTAATAAACATCTACAAAGAATTTAATGTTATTAGCTTTCTTGCCTTCATAAGTACCAGCTATCCTTACATTTGCTGATAATGAGTGAGCTTTTAAATCTTCTATGCTTGGCATCCAATTTCTCGGGATATCTCCATCAACTGACATATAAGGCTCAGCAATTTTAAAGTGTCCGTTTTTAGTAGAAAAGATGTAAAATAGATTATCGCTTTGTGATGTGAAATCTTGTTGAACTGTGTACTCAAACTCTTTAATAACCCAAGTATCTCTAGGTGTTCCACTGTCAAGATTAAATCCGGTCATCTGTTTGTTACCGACGTGAGATTTTAAGGCTAGATGGATTCCATTATCCACAGTCACATCACTGTAAATGTAGATAGGTAGTCTAATTACAACGATATCTCCTCTTTTAAATTCCTTCTTAGAACTAATAAAAGAAATACCTTTCCAGGCATTCCCTGTTAACCCATTGTTATTAATCTCTACAGAGTTACGACCGTTTAAGTCGTTTTGATTAATTGTAGGGGTTGCACCATTCAACGTGTAAGAGCTGTTAGATTTAATCTCAGTATTTAGTAATAGATTAAAGTTAGGAGCTGATTTACCATTGTCTCCTTGCAACTTGAACCATTTAAAATCCCTTTTATCTGTAGGAGTTGCTGGAGTATTAGTCCTTGCTACACCCATATATTTCTTAGGTGTACGGCCAAAATTACTACCATCCTCATTATCTGAGTAAACAATATGTGTATATTTATCTCCGGTAATTGATTTTTGTTGGATATCGAACCAATCAAAATCACTTGCTACTGGTTTACTTTCTTTGTTTACATAACCAAAATATCTATACTTATGATACTGAGCAGGCTCGTTTGTCGGATAATCTGTAAAAACCCTGTTATTTTCGTGAATTGTATACCAATCAACTTGAACACCCGTCCAATTCTCATCCTCAGGCACTAATATAAATTTAAACAACACATCATCAACGTCATTTCCTGTTGTGAATACTATGCTTTTAGTTTCTAAAGTGTTACCAAACTCTAGTTGCCCCCAAGGATATTCTTGTGAAGTCTTGTTGTTTCTGAAATAAGCCCACAATTTATTTTTATTCCCCTTAGCACGAACTGTAAGAGTATATTTTGTGTTAGGCTGCATACTTAGAAACATATTAGCTTGCCATATATCGCTAATATCATTATCGTTAGTAATATTTACACGAGGTCTATTTTTAGCTAATAAAACTGAATTTTCATCAGGTTCTACAACTGTAAAATCTAACCCTTTTAAGCTGTTAGCATAACCCTTGTATAATTTACCTTCGTTCTTAATCTTAGTCCAACTATACTGAGTGTAATCAGTAGGAGCGGTTTTACTAGTTCCGGTGTAAAGCCCTAAATAGGTAGAGTTGGGATTATCATTCATATCTCTACCATCAGGAAAGTTAGAATATTTTTTGTGGACATAAGAGCTTACACCATCTTTTCCATCTTTTATCTGAACATCTTTTTTAATTGCTGCAACAATCTCATCTTTCTTAGCATTAACTGTTGCTGTTATTGATTCTTCAATTGCTTGTTGGCCAACGTGAAATGCTCCTGAATCTAAATCCCAATAAGAGCTACCATCTGCTGATTGAATTCTACCAGCCTTAAGTACTCCTGTGTTAATTAGATCTAGTGAAGCACCCCTACCATCAAGGAATGTTCTCCAGTTCCACTCTCCCGTTGGTTTCTTGCTGTCAGCTATAGCAATCTTACCAGCTCCCATATAAACAACTTTAGTTGGGTTTTGATTAATAGGTTTGTCAAATGAATAATATCCAGCTGGTAGATTATACTCATTATTAGCTTTCAAATCATAATTATATCCGTCCTCATTTAAAAACTTATCTGATAAGCGTTCTCTAATCTTATCCAGCCAATAAATCGTGTCATCCTGGAAATTCTTCATATCTTTAGCAAGTTCAATAGTTCTACTAAATGGAGAAGTTGTTACTTTATCTCCTATTCCAAATTTAGTTAATCTGTTGTTAATTAAATTACGTTCAACTTTAAATACTCTAGTTTTGTATTTAATACCTAATTTAGTATTGCTAATACCTACAGTGTCCCCTAAATCTAAATTACCAACATTTACAACAGTAGCACTATATTCAACTTGAATTCTACTGTTTTTTTCAAGCCATTGATATGATAACCAAAGTAATTTTTCCGGATTTTCTTCATCCTGGAACTCAACTATTTTTAATTCTTGGTTTTTTTACCATTGTCGAACCCATATAATCTAGTCATGGCAGGTATTTCAACATACTCTTGACCGGCCGGTTTATCAACAGGCTTTTCTGATCTTCTGTCCCACACAACATCTTTAAATGTTATTCTACGACCATAGCCTCCTGTGTCTGTTTCTTCCCCTTTACCACGACCTACAACAGCTGTATAAATAGCACCTTTTGACTTTTTCTCACTAACTGTAAGTAAATCTTTACCATGCACAAATACTTTACCATTATCACGACCTAATCGAGTATAAACATCTAAATAGCGATTTATAATTTTACCTCGATTAAATACGTATCGTGGTCTAATTTCAACTTGAGTAGCTTCAATTACTTTACTTAATGCAGCCTTTCTTGTCACATAGTAGAAATTACTAGTTAAATTTCTTTGAGCGTTACAAGTTCCTACTTGCCATCTAGAGCCTGTAAGTATTGTTGTTAACACGCTTAATATATCTCTATTTGTAGGTCTGTAATCCTTAATATATCCATCACTTTCCATATCATCATAGAATGAATTAACAGCTGTTATTTTTAACGTCGCTTATGTCCTGTTTAGTTACTGTATCGATTTTTGTATAAATGGAATACATCTGATTTAATATAGTCTTTATGGCCTATATATACAGCATTTTCTACTAATTCAGAATATCGCACCACTGCTTCTAATGTCTGAATACTATTAAGCTCTTCTTTTTTTGAGTAGCACTAATAGGAGATGTTGTACCCTAACAGCTTTTTCTTCATTATTGAATAAAAAAATAATTTCATTAGTATAATCTCTCCTTCGTGTATATCTCTACTCGTTTACAGTTTGTGACTGTAATTACGTCATTTTGTTTAACTGTAAAATCGTAATCACTTTCTACAAAATCAATTAATTCACTCTTATTAACAGTGTTGATTTTTCAGTGGATAATCATTATTCAAGTTAATTTCTACTAAATCGTTACTTGAAAAGTTATGATTAATTACAATCTTCTTAGTTGTGTTTTTGATTTTTTTAATAATAATCTTATCCCCAGCATTTGCTACAGATAATTTAATTGCATCAGGTATAATTTCATCTGAATTATTAGGTAATTTAGTAATTGTTACTCTATCTGTACCTACATCTCCTTGAGCATTTTTTTATATTTGTAAGGATCTAAGCATAAGAAAGTGTAAGTTGATACTACAGTGTTATCAGTCTCTTCAATAGATCCTGTCTTTTCAAGTATTGCCATGAATTTATAATCAGGCTCATCTGTGAATTTTAATTCTTTTGGCTCTAAGCTATGTAGTAATGTGTTCAGAACATTAAGCTTGATTCTATAATCAGCGTTGTTAACTGCTTTAACTTGAAATTTAACTGTTATTTCTCTTGCTTCTAGCTCACTTGATAAAAAATACTTCCCATCAGTTCCAGGAACTTCAGTACTATTGATTCTTCTTCCTATAAGAGACCTACCTGTTACAGTTAAGGTTCTATAACCTTTTAAATCCAGGTTTACTCCGTTAAATATGGTTTGAATAGAGGAATGCTGCATTTCCCCTATTTCATTAGTATTAATAAAATTGTACATTTGCATTCCTCCTATCTAAAGTGCATAAGTTTCTTCTAATTGCACCATTTCCCCGTTTAAGTCGTTGATATCCTCAACAAAACTTTTAAATGCTCTATCTCCTAATTTAAAGTTTATATTTAATGATTGACCTTGATAATTGCTTTCTACGTTCAACGCTTTAGATTGATTAATGTTAAATCTTGATTGAATATTTCCTGTTATCCCTTCAATTTTTGACATCGTATTTTTAAAGCCATTTTCAAGTCCTTCATTAAATCCACCCATAATTACATTACCAGCAGGGATTAACAGCTTTCTGTCGTATGAAATAGGCCCTTTATTGTCTCGAATCCAGCTAGCTATCCCACTTACAAAGCTCTTAACACTTCCCCAAGCTGACCTTAGTCCGTTAAGGAATCCGTTAATAATAGCACTCCCAGCACCCCATAAGTTGATATTTCTTAATGAGTAGAAAATGCTAGAAACGCTGCTTACTAAGTTGGAAACTCCGTTTCTGAATGAGTACCAGGCATTCTGTGCAGCACCCACTAACCCACTTATTATGCTTACAACACTTGACCTTATACTGTTCCACGAGTTAACCGCTGTATTTCTCACACCGTTTAACAGAGAATAGAAGAAATTTTTAAATCCTTCCCATACTGATTTAGCTGTATTTACAAGAGCGTTAGTAATACTTAGTACTGCTGATTTTAGTCCATCCCAAATTGTAGTTGCTGAAGTTTTTAAAACATTCCAAATTGTAGTTAAGACTTGTTTCAGACCTTCCCAAGCATTTCTTACAAGACTAACTAGAGTAGTTACGACTGTAACAGCAATAGTTTTAATTCCATTCCAAACTGTTGAGAAAGCATTTTTAATTCCGTCCCATATTAGCTGTAAATCGGCTTTTAATTTACTAAAGTTTCCAGTTACAACATCGATTATAATTAATGCAGCTCCTAATACAACGGACTTGATAAACTCCCAAGCACCTTTGAATATAGATTTAATTCCGTCCCAAACGCCATTGACACCATCTTTCAGAATGTTCCAGCCATTAACAAAAGTATTAATGAAAGGCTGTACCACTGACATTATGCTTTGGATTATAAAGCTCCATGCTGTCGTTGCTGCGTTTGATATTGAATCCCAAACTACTTTAAGAACAGCAACTGCACCGCTCCAAGTTTGAGCAATCCACTGAACTATACCTTGTACTCCGGATTTAATACCACTCCAAATACCAGTAAAGAATTCAGCCGCTCCAGTCCACGCTGTTTTAATAGCTTCCCACGCTTGAACAAAAGCTGCTTTAATTCCTTCCCAAATTGCTTTAACTGCATTTCTAAATCCTTCGTTAGTGTGCCAAAGGTATATCAACAATGCAACTAGTGCTGTTATAGCTACTACAATTATCGCAAATGGACTCAGATTCATTACTACATTCAATGCTGCTTGTGCTTTTTTTGCTGCTGCTTGTGCTAATGTTAATCCGTCTAATGCTTTTTTCACAGCATCAATTCCTTTGTCTATTGCCAAGGCTGCTTTAAACCCTATAAATGCACTGGCCATAGCTGAAACCACCACCTGATGCCTGTTAATCAAGTCAAATAGCCAAGTTAAAGCTGAGATAACTGGAGGGATAATAATTTTAAGTAATCCTAATCCATTAGTAATGAATGTTCCTAACGCTGTAATCGCTCCAGTAATCCTATCTTTACCAATAGCATCGATTATTTCCATTATGCTCGTTACTATCCCGGCTTTCATGTTACCTATTGCACCTTCAATAGTTTTAGTTGATGTCGCTGCTTCTTTTGCAACATCTGTCATACCTAAATCCATGATAGCTTGGTTGAATTCATCAGCACTAATTTTACCCTGTTCTAAGGCTTTTCTAAAATCTCCAGTGTAAGCTCCGTTTTTCTTAAGAGCTTCTTGAATCTTACCGCTCGCACCAGGTATTGCATCGGATAACTGTCTCCAGTTTTCCCCGGTTAGCTTACCTGCTGAAGCTGTTTGTGTCATAACCATAGCAACTGATTTAAACGTGTCAGCATTACCACCAGCTACTGCGTTTAAGTTCCCCGCTGCTTGTGTTAATCCGTCATAGTCTTTAATTCCGTTTGCTGCTAATTGAGCTGTTGTGTTTGCTACTACGTCTAAGTCATACACCGTATCATCAGCATATTTCTTAACAGCAGCAGCACTTTTTTCAATAGCACTGTTATCTAACCCTGCAAACTTCATTGTACTTCTGAACTTATCCATTGCATCGGAGGCTTTGATTGATTCACTTACTAAGCTGTTCAAATCCCCAGTTACTTTTTGTTACTGCATTAGCTGCTAAATTTGCTAAAGCCATTGCTTTAAATGTAGAGCCTAATTTACTACCGCTACTTTCAGTTTTACCAACTTTATTGTCAAACTTATCAAGCTTATCATTGATCATGTCTAATGCATTACCAAATCCTTTATCTACCGCTGATAAGACCGCTTCAACTGAATATTGTTCTGCCATAAACTACCTCCTTTCCTACGTATTTGCTTTAAGTAATAAATTGCCAAGTTCTTTATCTTGAATTTTAGTTACTTCTTCTCCGTTGAGTATTTTTAATTCTTTCTCATAGTCAAAAAAGTCTTTAAAATTGCTATAAACGTAATATTGCTTTTTCCCTCTCTCTTCTGTTCTCTCTACTTCCCTGTTAAGCCATGCTCTTTTATGGAGTGCTAGCTCTTCATCTAGCTTTTTCATCCTTGCACCAAACATTAACAGATCATATTCATAAAGCGTTAGGTAGTCAATATCTCTTACGTTTGTTATACCAAGAAACCTTGCACAATTTATTACTATTTCTTCGTAAGCTTCTTTAGAGTTTAGTTCTCTTCGCTCTCTTTGTTCAGTGTCGCTTTGTTTTGTTTTAGAATTCTCTTTCCCGCATTACTTTCTTCTAGTTCTTTAAGCACTTCATCAAATAACGCTTCAATATCAGAATGATTATCAATAAATTCATCAATTTCTAGTTGTGAAGGTCTCTCTTTTTCAAGAACAGTACCTGCATATATCACATCTGATAAACTTGCTACATCTCCACCTAATATTTCCGGAATTTTCATACTTAAAACCATTCCAAGCTTAACGCCTTTAGCTTCTAAAGGAAATCTTTTATCAAGTTCCCTTACAAATCCTACTCCAAATCTTACATTTACTGTTTTTTCATTAATTGTTAATTGCATATTCTGTAATCCTCCGAAAAAAATAAGCTAACCAGTTCTACCAGTTAGCTTTCATTAAATTATTATCCAGCTTCTATTGTAGTGTCTTTGAATACATATTGGACAACTTCAGCTTGATCAGCTGTTAATGTTGCAAATCCATCTTTACCAACACCATTAATAGAGAATTCAAGTTCTAGCTCCACGCTATCCTCTGAATTAGCTGTCATTCCGTATTTAGTTATGTAACCCTGATAATAAGTAGCTTTATATTTATTTTCAGAATTCTTTTCAGCTTTATCAATTTCCCAAATCTCAACTAATTCCCCATTGATTAATGCTTTTTTCAGCTCATCAATATGAGGGTCTCCTTTAGCAGCAATAGAAGTTGCTGAGAAATCATATTCAATAGCTGATAAGCTTTGAATGTTACCGTCTTTAGTTTTTTGAGCATCAGCATCTCTACTAATTTCATTTTTATGCTCAGTTTGGAAAGCTAATTTAAAAGCCGCTTCTGTTTTAGCGTTTTTTTAATAATCTGTATAACAGAATTATGTCAACACCTTTTTTAGCTTCATATGTTTTCTTTTGTTCTGCCATTTTTATCTCCTTATCTCAAATTAAATTCCAACTCAATTACAGCACGTTTAAGCGGTGTAACGGTTGTTCTATCATCTAGTATTCTTATTGTACTTGCGTTTAAGTTTAACGCCCAAAAATACCCGTCTGTTTGCTCTATCCTCAAACATTTTTCAAGAATAGCATTTGCCATATTAGAGGCTTCTTTTCTTTTAGTTTGTAGAGCCCACACAGACAAGCTCAAACTAACACTACCTTTGACATCTGTCTTATTTGGTGTGTAACTAACTGAGCTATCTTCCATTTCTACAAACGGATAAGGTACCTCATTCATTGGTTTGTAATCATAGACCTTATAACCTAATAACTTACATTGTTTGAACACTTCATCAAATATACTTTGTTCTCTAGATTTAATCATGTTAATTTTTCCAAGTCCTTAATAAATTCTTTCTTTGCTTTTTGGAAAGCCGGTTTAACAAATGGTTGAGCACTCATAAACCTTGTCCCGTATTCAACATACGGAGAGTATCTCGTGTTAGGATGTACTTTACCATATAAACCATTATTGCCAATATATAAACTAATACTTTGCCTTGTTCTACCTGTAGAATATCCACCTTTAAATACTGCCGCTTTAACCATCTCCTGATTAAGAAGAGCTGTATTCTTTTTAACAATACTTTTTACAAGTGTCATTTTGCCTTTTTATCTTTAATATTTACTTTTTAGTTTTTTTGATACCATATACTTTAAGACCCAATGCTATCATCCTTTTCTAAATAAAAATACTTTGGCAAGCTGTTTATCCGTTTTAGGTATGTACCTTTGGCCACGATACTCTACAAGGTTAAAAGGCTTAGTATAAGCATTCTTAAGATATACAACCTTTCTTTGCTTGCTATAATCTCCGAATATCTTAACAGACTTATCAATTCCTAAATCCATTACATAACACGTAACTATATCTGAATAAAGTTCTGTGTCTTTGTGTTCTCCCGTTTCAAAGTCATATTCATCTTTGCTTATTTGTTTAAAGACTGCTCTATCTGAATATCTCATTAGAAAATAAATAGTTGTCCCTTCTTAGCTTTCCCGTTTTTGAAATCTTCCCTTAACATCTCATCCCACGGAGCGAACTCATTAAGAAAAGTTTCGTAGCTTACTGAATGTCCTTCAACGCTTTCAGACGTGGCACCCTCAGCACCACGCCTATTAAAACGTTTAATTACACAGTCTTCTATAATGAAACGATATTTGTCATCTATTTCATCTTGTTTATAAGCAAATTTAAAGTGGTCTACGACTTTGTCAATAAGTCTATAGATTATAGTGTCTTGCAATGTGTCACGAATATCTAAGTCTTCCTTAACGTTGTACAGCACTATATCTCTATCCATAAGCTTTTACCTATGGTTGAATGTCTAGCATGTAAACATCATCTAATCTCTCAAATGATGGTAATGTAATCATTGATACTTTAGTTTGTACGTTAACAGGATCTACAAGTTTTTGTGTTGTAACTGCAATACCAGTATTTACAATTTCAACTTCTGTTCCTGCAACATTTCCTCCTAAAAGATCAGATTCTTCCGGAGTAGTACCAAATACTGTTGAACCTAATTCAGCGTTAGGCAGTAATGATACATATCCATCAGGATAATATTTCTTAGTAGTTCCATCTCCATCTTCGTAAGAGTCTCTAGAAATCTCTACAGTTGCATCAAATGCATCTAAGATGTAATCTCTTAACTCTTGTCTTGTTACTGATGCACCTTTAGGAGCTAATGGTTTAACAAGTTTAACTGTGCTGTCAGCATTTTTTAATAAACCAAATGTAGTAGAGTTCATAATAATCACTTCAGCTTTTTTACCTTGAGCTTCCATTGCTGCAATAGCTGTCTCTAAGTCTTTTAGAGGCGTTGCATCAGTAGCTGTCCAAGCTTTAGCTACAGTGCTCTTCATTTCAGGTTTTACTCCATAATCAAACTCTTGAGCCACACCGTTATCGTTGAATGAGATTTTACCAGTTGCTAACACTTGTAATCTCATTGCCTCAATACGTGCTTTAGCTCCATTAACAAGACGTGCATGGTCATTAAAGATTCCACTTAACACTGTGTCAATAAGTTCTTGGTTTCTTGTAGAAGAAATCATATTTAGTTGTTGTCTATCTTCCTCTTTAACTAATAAACCTTCTTTAAAGAAAGGCATTTGAGTATCAGTGATACTTAAGTTCATTCTTTCTCTTAATGGTACTTTAGTGTCAAATGCAGCAGGCTTAAGTACTACCGCTCTACCACTTCCACCTTTTACCATTGCAAGCTTAATTCCTAATTGTTTTTTAGCAGGGAATAGTTTATCCCCTAAAGTTTCATTTACTTCCTCTTGAGTTCCGTTCCAGTATCCAGCTACATTTTCAGCTGTAATTGTGTCATAAATTAGCGCCATATTTTACTACACTCCTTTTACAAATTTGATTAAGTTTAATTTTTCTTTTACTTTGCCTTCAACAGCTGCACCGTTGTTACATTTGTCTTCACGTAATGTACCTTTAAATACACAAGCAACAACTGCATCTCCGTCTGTTAAGTCAACATCATGTAATGCAACTCCATCAACATAAGTTGCTGCTGCATCGTTTGTTAATTTTTTAACTTTTTTAGTTCTGTCTTCAAAGATTGACTTACCATCTCCAGCTAAGAATGTTCCTGCTTTTAAGATTTTACGTCCACCTTCATCTACTGTTCCTGTAGTAGTTTTATCTACTGTTACTGAAATTGCTTCATAGTCTAAATTGTGAAGAATTTCTTTTTCATTGAAAAATATTTCTAGTTCTCATCTATTGTTCTCCTTCTAAAATGGTTTTTTTGTGATTAACACCTTTTGCAAGTCTTTGTCCTATATTCATTTTCTTATCAAATCCAGTTCCACTTGCTCCTGGTGTAGTTTGTCTTGCTGATGCTTTTACTGCATTTGCTACTGCATCTTGGAACGCTCTCTCTAATACTGTTACTGCTTTTAAAGCTTCCTCAGCTGAGCCATGCTTAGCAAAAGTTTCAGCTAGCTCAACAGGTAAATTCTTAGATAGTAAATCTTCTTTTACTTCCATGATTAACTGTGACTGTTTGAAAGCTGCTACTTCTTCGTTGAATTTATTTTGCCTCTCTTCAAAGTCTCTATCTCGTTTTTGTGTTTCACTTAATTTAGCATAATCTTCACGCTTTTTAATCTCAGCTTCTACACGTTTTTGAAAGTCATCCTCAGATTTACTTTTCTGATTATTTAACGCTGTCTGAACTGCTTTGTTAACAATACTATCTAGCTCAGATTGACTAGATGGAGCTTTAAACTCAGGTTCAGTTGGTGCTGATTCTACAGCTCCTTCTGTTGCTCCTTCCTCCGAAAAGTATTGAATGTTTAGTTTTAATAAATATTTGCTCATTTTGTTTTGTTCTCCTTATCCACGCTAGTATTATCCTTTCAGTTCAGTTGTGCACCACTTTACTTAAGTAATAATCCACGCTAGTTTAATTTGACATAATAAAAAAAGACCTTTTAATGTCTTATCCAGGACAAGTGTATAATAAAAACACCTAACAAATTGTTAAGTGTTTAATAATTAGTATGTTCTATTGTAATAATCTTTTTGGTGTGTGAACAGCTTTTGTTACTTTGGATAGCTTTTATCTATAATTTCCTTAATCTTCTTATATGATTTTTTTCAGTAACTGGACTGTCAATATATTCAAACATAGGAAAATCTTCCTCAAAATGTTTTTTTCATATTCTTCTATCTTGGAATTAATTTTTCTTCATTGCTTCTATATCTTCAACATTAATCATTCTTCTCAACTCCTTTGATAATATCATCTACGATGTTTTCATATACTTTTAATGCGTTAGGAATACTTTTTTTCAAATATTTCTTTATGTTTAGGAGATACCAGTGTTTCTTGAGCGTGAGCAAAAAAACTCTGTTTCAGCTGATCCTGGTGTTGTCCAGTATTTTTTACCATGTCCAGCCCCGAACGGAAATTCTCCGAACCAGCCTGTACTTTCAAACATATCTGAAATGGCGTTTAGGTGGGAAAGCTCTCCTTTCTCCATACTTTCTTTTGCTATCGCTTTAAATTCCCCTAACACTCTTGAAACATTTTTTTCTATTTTAGAGCTTAGCTCCCAGTAATCCTTATCCCATTTTGCTTTTTCAGTTTTGCTTCTTGGCCTTTTGCCTAAGCTATTCAGCGTTGGTAAATCCCCGTTTACAAATGTCCAAATATCTTTATTAATAGCTTCTCTCAATTTATATTTAGGCAGCCCTGATGCGTGTGTAATTCTTTGTTCTTCTTCGTAAGTCATCCCGTATAACTTACGTTTAACAAATACGCCGTTACCCACAGATAATTTACCTGTTAGAATTTCCATACCTAAGCTGTCCATTGCGTGCCCGTTCTCATGGAATAACACCATCCCTTTAGGGGATTTATATCCACTTTTCAAACCTTCAAAATCTGCACTGCTTATTTGAACTGTTGGACCTAATGCATAAGCATGTGTATTTTTCAATGGCCTATAACTTATTTTTCCTGAAAGATGTTTAAACAGTTTTAATGCTCTGATATCATCAACTTTATTTATAAAGTCTTTATAGTCATTAAAATATTTATCCCCGAACATTTGTCTTGCGTTATTATTTTCAATAGCTTTGTGGATATCTTTTATTAAGCTGTCTCTCTCTTCAAGTATACCACTTTCTTCTGCTTTTATCCAAGCCTCTTTCTTTCCTATACTCAGCTATCTCTTTATCTAGCTGTTCACTGTCATAGTATGCAGCGCTTGAACATTTACAATATGGATGCATAGGGTAGAAGTTAACTCCTACTTCTCTGTCTTTAATCTTGAAATGTTTCCCATCTAACTGTTTGCAAATATCGCAAGCTGTAGGTTCTGAAATATATAAATACTCATCATATCCGGCTTGTTCTATTGCGTCAAGCTGTACATCTCCTTGAACTCTAGAAGCTTCTGTTACTAGCAGCCTTTTAGCTTCATGCTTGCTAACATTGAATTGACTTCTAAGCCTTCCTATCATATCAGTTGGGTTAGCTCCTTGAATGATAGAACGTCTTAACATTGTAGCAATATTTCCCATCAAGGCTTCTTGATTAGTCCAAATGTTCTTGCTAAAGTTTCCGTACTTGTAATCACTATTAACAATAGCTTTTACACCTTCTTTACTAAACCTAAGCTTAGTATCAAGTATGCCGGACTGTCTAGCATATTCACTGTCAGCTAACTTCTCTAAATGCTTTTCTATAAGATCGCTGTTCTTAGTTGTCATGTCTGTTAAATGTAGATTCAACTCAGCTTTTAAAAGCTCCAGTCTGTTAATCCTCATTGTAGCATTGTAGAGTTTAAGCTGTGCGTTAGCTTCAGGAGAAAAGTCTTTCTTCTTAACATACTCTTTAGCTTTCTTCTCAAATGCTTTTACATCATGTTCAGATACTCGTTTTAAAGCTTCTTCAATTGAGATACCCTGACTCTTTGCATATCTCTCATAGAATACGTTTATTTGCTGTTCAATGTCTTCTAATGCTATGTTAAAGTTCTCTTCCATATTTGCTATGGTTACTTTTTCATCTTTAATTTGATTTAATTGGTTTGCTAACTCTCTTTTCTTCCAATAATTAAATGATCGTTTCTTCATCGATTAGCACCTCTTCGCCATCGTGTAGGTAGCTTTCTATATCATCTTCACTTAATCCTAAATCTTTTAAGAATTTTCTAGCTAAAGCCTCGCTATAATCTCCTGATTTGAATTTCTTAAGTATGCTTGATATCTTGTACATCAATTTACCTTTGTCAAGGTCGTAGCTATTATCTAAGGTAATTGTTGGTGTATCTAGCAACTCTTGTTCATGTTTAGGGTCATCTACAATACCTGTTAATCTCATAGCTGTTTCATTTGTTACCATTCCACCTAATGATTTAAAAGCATTAATTGTTTCTTCTAACGCTTTAGGTAAGTTAGGGTTAAATGTAATCTTAAGCTTAGCAATGTTAAACTCTGTTAACTCTTTAACATAATCTCCAATGTTAGCTATAAGTTGGTATCTTCTTCTTAAGCTCTTTTCAAATAGTGATTGAGTGTCAACTCTTGCCTGTTCTAATCCAAACAGTTTATACTTCATTGCCTCCCCACTTTGAATCCCACTGAAATTAGTATCAGTTAAATCAGGTGTGTTTGTGTATTTGTGAATGTCGTTAACTATTCTTTTCTTGAATGCTTCTACTCCGTTAACATCGTATTGTTTATAAAGATACTTAGCATCCACTGTCCCCTCATTCCCATTAACATCTACAGGAGGTTTTAGCTGTAACAGTCTAGCACGTCGCATTCTTCTCATATACTCAACCTGTTTAGCACTATCTCCAACTACATCATCCGGAAATTCTACTTGACCAATTATAGCAAGTATTGCATCTGATGTATCGGTCATATAGTTAGCTGTGTCTGATTGAACTGCATCATATGAATCTATCAAAGCTAGTTCACTTTCATAATCTCCCATTCCATCAGCTGTATTTAAGTACTCTGTTATTGGAACGTCTCTAAACACATGATGTTCAACGCTCATCTCCTGATATGCTCCGTCTACCTCTTGCAGCTTAACAATTCTATCGTTTAAATAAAGCTCTACAAAATGCTGTTTGTTATCAAATAATCCTGTTGAGTAATATCTAACACCTGCTAATAAATTATCTTCTAGTGTGTTATCATAAATCACAAAAGTACTCAAAGGATCTAATCTTTTAACTTTTGTTAAGTCTGACATTGAGCGATAAACTAAGTCATAAGCTCTTCCTACTTTAGATAAGTCTAGTACTAGCATTCTGTTTAAGTCGTGAAAGCTATTAACCTTTGCTATCTCTCTAAGCACCTCATCTGTTGTGCTGTTGTCTTCTCCGTCGTCGTATTCAACCTGAATAGGTTTACCAACTAAATAACCTTGCTTAAATACTGCAATGCTCTTACCAAAATTATGAATAACTCTAGTGTCAGCCATATCCTGCTCACTTCGTCTATCTTTAATTGATATTGTGTGGTTATTACCTTCTGAATAGTCATACAGTTCTTGTATTCTTGGTTTTGAACCGTGCTGTGATGTGATATAAACTCTCTTAAGACTTTATAGCTATCCAGTATTAACTCTTCTACGTTATCAACTCTGTATCTTAATCTTGATTCTCTGTGAAACCTGAATGTAAGATTTTTACTTTTTCCTGTGCTATCTACAAATACTTCTGTATAAGCCATTTAATCACTCCTTCCCAAATCCAGCCATCAGTGTCTTGTACTGACTGTCTTTTTTATTCTCTTGTCCTATTAGTTTGATATATGGTATATATCCATATTGACTTGCGTTAATTGTGTGGTCGTTCCTGTCTTCCGGTTCGTCCCTGTCTTCTTTCCAAGAGTAAATATTTAACTCTCTTATGTGTTCTTCACAATTATCCACAACCAAGTACTTCAGATTCTTCATCCAACCGCTTGATGTGTTAATCCTGTTGATTATAGTTACACGTTTATCAGCGTTTAGAAATTCATATATCAATCCTTTTCTTGATTTATACTTTAGTAATTCCATCATTGTAGCCTGGTCAGCGTTATCTATGTACACCTTTCTACAGAAGCCCCATTTATCTTTACAGTAATCCAGGAACTTATGCAGCTTAACTGCTACATCTGATGGTGCTATCTTGCTGTTATTAAAATCTTTATTGTTGTAATTCTTCTCTTCCAGTATTACCAACTCTCCATTGCTAGTAATTCCCTGAAAGATAAATGATATTGTGTCCTCAGTCTTTTCTGAGTACGATGTATCAACTCCACAAGAGTATCTGATGTATTGCTTTTTGCGTGCAGCTTCTTCAGTAATTACGTTTAGCTTCCTGTCAAACATACTGAATACTAAACCTTCAGCACGTCCTCTTAACCCTTGTATTTTGTTCTTGTAAAGCTTTGTGCCTACAGCAACTGTACTTTTAATCTTTTCTTTTTTCTCTTCGGATAATCCATAATTATGGTCAAAAGAAAAAAACCAGTATGTCCATTTAGGATGTTCCGGTTCAGTTAGCATCTCTCGTATCTCTTGAGGTGTGTCATATTCATACTGTGGTAAAGCTCTGAATCTATTTATATATCTAGCATAAATAGGTAATGTAGGATCATCAGGGTTCATTGTGCATATCCAATAATCACATCGCATAGTAGCTTCTTGTACAAAGTCCATATCAGCTGTGTTAATCTCGTCTATAAATCCGCAACCGAACTGTGAACCTAATGCTTTTTCCCACTTATCTTTTGATGAATATCCTAATATAAATATAATTCTTTCTCCGTTCGGAGTGTCGTATTTGATATGAGGGATCTTATATTTAGAATCTCCGTTCCCTTTATAATCAACATACTCTCCGAACACATCTATAATCCCTAAGTCTGAGTTAATAATATTCTTTTCAGCATCTCCTACAGATTTAGCGCTGATGAAGTGTAGCTTTGTTTGCTCTTTGCTACTGCCAACATATATTTAACAATACCTACTGTAGTTTTACCTGCTGCTGTAGTTCCTTCTAGTGCTTCAGCTTCAGCTTTATGCTTTAGAAACTTTTTATATTTAGGAGATAGAATGAAATCACTCATCTTTATCATCCTCTAGCTGAAGTAAGATCCCAGCAAGTTTATTTTCACTCTTAACATTTACATCAACTTTAGCTGTTGATAATCCATATCTTTTAGCAAGCTCAACAGCAGCACTTTTTCTAGTCGCTATGTTTGGCCTAACTTCAATTATTTGTTGTACTCCATCTCCTAATCCTATTGCCATTGGTTCGGTTAGTTCCCCTCGCATTGCAGCTGTGAAGAATTCCAACACCTCTTGCTGGTCAGCTATTTTTTTAGAATTAAGTTCTGACAACCTTTCATCAAGGTAAGCTTTTATTGTAGTATTTTGTAGTAGTTTTACAGCGTTCGTATTCGCATACTTTTCACTATATCCTGCTTTTATTGCTGATTGAGTAGCATTCCCGCTAATGATGTACTCATCAGCAAATTTTTGTTGTTTCAAAGTTAATTTTTTCAATTTTCCACCACCAGCCTCTCTTCTCAAAAATAAAAAGCACCTTTTACAGTGCTTTCTTACATATTATAATAAATAATAAGTTGGAGTATTTTATGAAAATTCTTACAATGTATGTTTAGCAAGTTGTTTAACGGGGAATTTAATAACACTTTTTGCGTGTTCAACATCAATTTCTTTTTATAACCAGCAATTAAAAAGAAACTTGTATTAACTAAAAAAATTTTTAAAAGAGAAAAATCATCAACGTACCTTAATCCTCCGTTAAACTCTCACATTACCATTATATCACTATACTACTTACTTTTTGTTTATCTTTACTTACTTTTGTTTTATCTTTTTCTTACTTTTTTTACTTTTTACTTACTTTTTGGGGAAATTCTTAGGTAAATTATCAATTTGAATTACTCTTAAAAGCTTCAGAATGTTTTTCTGTTTCTTGTGTTCGCTTCAATTCCCATTATTTGGTCTATTTCTAGCCAATCTTTACAATTGAAATACCTAAGCTGTAATAAAAGTTTATATTGGTAATCTTTTACACTGTCAATACAGTTATAAATCTCTTTCTTTTTTTAACCTGCTTAACTGTATTGTCAAATAGCTCTCTTTCAAGCATATCCACTTCGTGTATTAGATTTTTCCCAACTGTATTTGTTTCCCCTTTGATTTGCTCCTTCGCATAATCAATAGGTTTAATATTATTTTTTTAAAAGATCTCTTTTTTTCTCTTATTTTTTTCTTCATTCGCTCTTATTATCTCTTTAATGTAAAAATATTTGCGATAAATATCTTTTTTTGAGATTAGATAATCTTTCTTGCTTATCTTTCATCTATTTCTCCTTTCTTTTCTTAAGCTTCTAATAATGTAAAAATCATCAATTTGTTTTTCCGTCTATCCCTGTTACACGTACAGACAAAACAGAGTAATAATAGCCTTCGTTCCCGTTATCTGCATGGCACTCTGCTTGTGCTACTTCGTTTTTGATTATGGAATATAGTTATAAAAAGTTTTTTTGTTGTACCGTAAAAATACTCTTCTGTAGCTTTGAATTTTTACATCTGTTATCACGCCTTCAAAATTCTCTAGCAACTTCCAGTCGCCATAAGCTATTGCACATCAATCATTACCAGACATGTAAAACTCGACTCTTGTTCCATCTTTTTAAAAAAATAAAAACATCTCCGTTAACTTTTTGCTATTTCTTTTATACAATAATACTTGCTTAAGTTGTTCTAATGCATCCATCTATTTCTCCTTTTTTTCTACTCTGTTATTTTTCTATACCGTTGCTTTTTTTAATAGCATTTAATACTTCTTCAGGTGTTGCTAATACTAGCACCATTCCCCATCTTGCAGTAATATTTGTTATTGTTCCTTTATCTATATCTTCACTATCTTCCTGAATTGATATAATCTCATTAGTATTGATATATATGTCTCTTCCGTGAATATCTGATAATTTTATAAATCTTATATCTTTTTTTACCTATTTCTTCTTTTTATTTCTCTTAATATTCCTTCTATTCGACTTTCTTTAACTTCAAGTCCTAAACTTTTTAATATCCATTATTTCTCTCCTATCTTAACTAATGCTATTAATGTTTCATTTACGTTTAATACTTGCACATCTTCTACAAATTCATTTTTCCTCTAGTGGTGCTTGATCTATATCACTGTTGTTAATTAATTCATTAATATCATTTGCTACCATTTCTTTTGTTGTTTCAATTTTTTTATTACTCTTTTTAATCATTGTTTTTTTAATCTCCTTTTTTTATCGTATATATAAATCATTGCTGTACCACCTATCACACTTATTTCCTTTATTTCTTCGCTTTCTAGTAATGGTGGTAAATCTATTATTTCTCCACGTTTATAAGCTTCAATATAGCTTTCCACTTTATCCGGGGTGGTTTCTATCACATCTACCCGTTTTGCATTTTTAAACATTTTTATTATCCTCCTTAAACTACTGTATCTAGGATTTACTGCTCCAGCTCTTATTTCTCGTATTGTCTTAACATGTAATCCGGTAAGAGCTGCTAACTCTTTGTTTCTAACATTTTTTTCTCTCATAAGCTTTATCTACTTCGTTTTTTTCATCTTTGCTTACCCTGTTAAAGTGTTTTTATTGCTAATTTATCAATCAATGCTAACACATCTAGTTTGACTTCATTTTTTTAACTGAGGATTTATATCTTTTTATGCTTAACAAATCTTGTCCGTAATCTTTCATTTTTGTATCACTCATAAGCTCGAATACTTCAGATACTACTCTTGTTATCCGTTTTTTACCAAAACCATAATTAGCTCTTAAGACCCAAGCTAACACAAGACTGAACTCTGTTAGCATTTCTCCTCTTGCTTCCATCCGTTGAATTTTTATAAATTCATCAGCAACTTGTTCAGCTGCTTTTTTCTTTTCTTTCTTACTTCCTACTTTTTGGTAATCCGAAAAGAATTCTTTTTTTAATCTTTTTACCCATTTATTTAACACCCTCTTTGACTTTCTTAATTCTAGCTTTCAGGCTTTGCATTATCTCTTCCTGTACTCCTGCTTTGTTATCCAGGGCTCTCATTACATCTTCATCACGTGTTCCTTGTGTTACTAAGTGATGAATTATAACTTTTTCTTTTTGGCCTTGTCTGTGTAGTCGCTTGTTGGCTTGTTGATAATGCTCTAAATTCCATGATAGGCCAAACCAGCAAACGTGGTTTCCTCCTTCCTGTAAATTAAGGCCATAAGCTGCACTTGCTGGATGTGTTAACAGAATATCAATTTTACCAGCATTCCAATCATCCTCATCTTGTGTAGTTTTCAACTCTTTAACAACAAGATCGCTCTTTTCTAATGCTCTTTTGATTCTATCCCTATCATGTTGGAAATTGTAAAACACGAGTAAACTTTTACCTTGCAACCTCTCAACTAATTCTAGGAAAGCTTCAATTTTTGCATCATGTACTTCTGTATATATTCCCGTACTATCATATACAGCCCCATTACTTATTTGTAATAGCTTGTTAGATAATGCTGCTGCATTAACTGCTGTTATTTCATCCTCAGCCCCCTCAAGCTCAAGTACAAAATCACGTTCCATTTTGTCGTAATCTCTTCTTGCTTTATCATTTAAAATTACTGGGATCTCGTTATAAGATAAATCCGGTAATTCTAAATAGTCTTCTGACTTCATGCTTATACAAATATCAGATATTTTTATTTATGATGCTGTCATAAACTCCATCTTTTATTTTATAATCAAAAAAATCTGACTTCTATTCCTTTTTATTAGGCTCCATATATTTGGCCCTAAAATGTGTAATGTATTTTTTTCTAATCTAGTACCTTGATCTAATAGATAAATTTGAGCCCATAAATCCTCAACACCATTTGGACTAGGTGTCCCTGTTAACTCTATTAATCTATTAATCTTTGGTAATACCATTTTTAAAAGCTTTAAATCTCTTACTCCTGCTATTTTTAAAACTACTACTTTCATCAATCACTACTGTATCAAAATACCAGTCATTTCTAAGATAATCTACCAACCACGGAATATTCTCACGATTGATAATATACAAGTCAGCATTAACGCTAAGTGCCTTAATTCTCTTTTGTTGACTTCCCAACACAAGACTAACTCTAAAAATCTTTTGTGTGATTCCATTTATCTTTTTCTTTTTGACCATGTCCCTCAGCTACTTTTTTTAGGTGCTATAATCAACACTTTATTAACTTGAAATCTATTGTATTTTAATTCCTTAATTGCTGTTAATGTTGATACTGTTTTTTTCCTAATCCCATATCCAGGAACAGCCCGCATTTTGGAACACTGATAACATGATTAATTGCTGTTAACTGATATTTGTGTGGGGTGAATTCTCTCACGATATCAACTCCTCTACTAACATGTCTACTTCTTCTTTATTTTTTTACTTTATAAACTATTTGTCCTAATCTGTTAAAATCTCTTTCTACTAATTTTTGCCTCGCTGAATATCTTCCACCTATTGGCCTTTTTCAATTCTACAAATGCAACTGGCTTATCTTTCAATATGATAATTCTGTCAGGCACACCTGAATATCCAGGGATTCAAATTTTTAAACATAGGCCCTTTCTATCCTTAATTTTTTACTAAATATTTTTTTCAATTTGCCTTTTCTAACATTTTTCTTTCCTCATATCAACTTTAAAAAAATTTTTAAAATTTGAATTTGTAACTTGTAACTTTATTTTTTTCCCTATAAGTATATAAAACATAGAGATTATAGATATTATAGATTTATAAAGGGGTATATATTCCTATAATTTCTATATTTTCTTTATTTTTTTATAAATTATAGGGAAATTTAAAAGTTACAAATGTATATATAAAACTCTTGTTAAGCCTATTATATCAACGTTTATGAGGTGTAACTTTTGGGGTGTAAACTTAGCTGTTTAAAGTTACACTCGATACGTATAAACGTTGATATAATCACGTTTTGTATTTTTTCAAAGTTACACCAAAGTTACATTTGATTTTTTTGATTTGTAACTTTGAAATTAGAAAAGTTACACCCCAAAGTTACACCCTACGGAATCCTTTTTTTGAGGGCCGTAAACTCCAAATCTTAATGTTTTTTCTTCCTTAACCCACCCAACTATATTACTAATTATTTGATTTATCTCTTTAGCTTCTTGTCGTTTCATATATTTGATATCTCCACGTAAACACTCCTCATATACCTCAGCTGCACATACTTTATTTCTATAAACCAGCTGTGATTCATCGGCTGTAAAAGTTCCTGATAAGAATGAAATCCTTTTGTTTTTATCTAGAGAATACCAGTCAGGTAAGATAGGCCTGTCAAGAAATTCCTTGATTAATCCTTCACGGAGATTAACCTCTCTATGCTGCTCACGTGCCATATTGGCCAACTCTTCGGCCTCCTTGCTAAGTTGTAAGCTTTCCCCCATTACAAACAGTGTATAAGCTTCAGCCCACACTTGATCAACTTCATTTGGTAAATCATCCCAAACACTTTTTTTAATCTCTCCTAAGCAAATATCTATTGGCCAAAACCTTCTATTTCCTGTAGGATCTTTTAGAAATTCATCATCATTCGATGTCCCGTAAAAAACACATCTTCTAGGATATTTACTTGTACGTCTTCCGTAAGCTTCCCTGTAGATATCCTCTCTTTTACTTAAGAACTGCTTAATTGCGTTTGTATCGTGTCTATTCATCGCTGTAAGCTCTCCTACTTCCACAATCCAGCTACCCTGGATAAGTTCAGAAGCTTCTTTACCTTCAAATGTTTGTAAGCTATCGTTGAACCAATCTTTACCTAATATAGAAAAGAATGTACTTTTACCAACTCCTTGAGGGCCTGCCAAAATTGTCATTACGTCGAACTTTACACCTCCAACAATGGCCCTTGCTACAGCTGCTACTAAACTTTTTCTAATAGCTTCCCTTGTAAATGCATTGTCTTCAGCTCCGAAATAATCAATTAGGAGAGTATCAACTCTAGGCACTCCGTCCCAGGTTAGTGATGTTAGGTAACGCTCAACATAGTTTATTCTGTTACCATCACTTACTATTAATAAGGCTTTATCTTGTTTATCTTGACCGGTTATCTTATATACACTTTCTAGATATCTAGCAAAAGATGCATCATCAACTTCTGACCAGTCCCTGTGTTCTTTGCTTGCATCATAATGTCTATCCCATGGTAGCTTACCAAACACAAGGCCCCTATTACTGAAAATATCAATAGCTATTTTATCTTTTAAATTTGGGTCATTCTCCAGGATTAGTACTATATTATTTATAGTCTTTTGAATTCTACCTTCTTCATTTCTCTCAAGCTGAGTTAACCAATCAAGCTCATCATCATTTTGATTATCATCATCTCCAACTACATCAAATACATCTTTAGCATTTGATATTAGCTCACTATTTAATAACGCTGCTACCTTATCATCAGCAAGAGCTAGTTTTTTCATAGCTGAGTAAGAAGGGTATTTACTAACCGGAGTACCATCCTTAACATGTTCATCTAGGTTGCTAAACTTGTGTATTCTGATTAAGTCAAATGCATTAACTAGTTGGCCACTGCATGGATCTGTAGCGTGGTGTGAGTATAAGAATTTATTATCATATAGCACCGCACCACCTGAAGTAGTCCCACCTGTGAAAGTATATCTATCAGGACTTGAGGTTGCCTCGTAAAGTCCTGGTATGAAAGTTTGAATAGCTGTTGTGATATCATACATCTTACAGAATGCACCAACTAATCCGTTTTTTGTTAGTGGGTCTTGTTGCCTTGCTAGTAGTTGTTTTTGTCTAGTATCTTGGCCAGGAACATGAGGCCAAGTCGTGATATCAGTCCAATCAGCATACATATTAAGTACACCTTTTCTACTGCAAAATTGACCTGCATAAAACTGATAAATGTACTCGCTATCTGATGAACATGATGGATAGTACATGAATCTGTTAACCTCAAATGTTGTAGGGTCACAATTTTCTATCCCTAATAAGCTACCTAACTTTCTAGCTATTGGCTCGTATTCATCAGGTGTACAGCTTTCATCAAGAGGAATTAAAACCCTTAATCTAGGTGTATAATTGCTATGTTTTCTAGTAGAATATACAACCGCTGTACAACCTAATGCACCTACTCTTTTTAGAATGTCATCAGTCATATTAGGTTGAATATTATCAAGGTCTAAACATACAACATCACGACTTATTATATTAGTTGCTTTTCTTCGGCCATCTAAAAGCTTAGCACCAGTAAAGCCTCCAACGTCTTTTAATTCATCTTGTTCTGACTTTTTAAGCTTAAGAAATTCATCATATTTCTCTTGAGTTCTAACAGGAGATTTTAAAGTTTCCACAAAATCCAGCCAACTAATATCTGTGTTTTGCCATATAGTCGCTTTTCTGTGATTTGCCTTAGCAATTCCTAATATTCTATTTGCTTGCACTTTTTAACCTCCTTTCTTAATCTTTCATATAATATTTAGATTCAAATCCAGCACCTTTTAATATTAATCCTGGAGCCCAAGGTATTGGCTCAGCTAAAATATTATTTACATCTTCTAGTTTTTCATCATCGTAAGCATCTATTACCACTTCATCGTGGATATGCATTACTACTTCATAATTTCTATCGTATAATCTCATCAGTGTTTCAGCTAAACAATCCCTTGCTATTGCCTGAACTATGTTCTCGACTAGCTTTCCACCGTATGTAGAGTTAACTTCCCATTTCTTAGTAGTTTGATTAACACCGTAATAATGTAGTGCGTCTTTATTGAATTTGTTTTGCTGTAAAAAAGGTTTAGGATAGTACAGTTTTCTACCGCTAGGTAATTTGACAGATATAAAATCTAAACCGTACATCATATCCCATTCTCTTCTAATTTCTAAGCACTGAACAAATTGAGTTCCGTTGCCATTCATAGCTTGAATAACTGCATCTCCTACTGCATACCACAAACGGACAATATTTTTATTTGCATCTCTCCAACGAACTTTAATATCTGTTAATTCTTCACTTGAGAGCCCCATTCTATCAGCCCCCATTGCTATTAATGCTGATTCTCCACCTTGATATCCAAGAGCTAATGTTGCGACTTTTCCTCTTTGTCGTAAGCTGTACTCCGGGTTTCCTTTTTTAATCTTGTCAATAGGAACGTTGAACATTTGACTTGCTGTAGCTTCATAGATTTTTCCGTGAGTAGCAAATACTTCATTAACCCACTCTTCCCCAGCAAGCCATGCAATCACTCTTGCCTCAATAGCACTAAAATCACTTATTATAAACTTATCTTTACTTGTGATGAAAGCCGTCCTTACTAACTGACTTAGTATATCCGGAACGTTTCCATATAGGAGCTTAAGTCCTTCAAAATTTCCGTTTTTTGCAAGATCTCTAGCATCATCTAATGTGTTGATGTAGTTTCTAGGTAGGTTTTGCACTTGAACTAATCTACCGGCCCAGCGACCAGTCCTATTAGCTCCGTAAAATTGTAGTAAACCTCTTACTCTATCATCTTTACACATTGCGTTTCCCATAGCTGCGTATTTACTAACACTAGTTTTTCCTAATTGCTGCCTTATCTCTAGAACTCTTTTAACTTTTAAAGGTAAATTATCCCTTGATAAAAGGTCTGATATATCATCTTTTGTAAGTCCTGGTAGCTCTTCATCTATTTGACTTTCTACCCAGCTTTTCAACTGTGTAATACTATTAGGATTATCAAGGCCTGTTATCTTCTGAGCCTCATCAGTTAATTTCTCAGTACTTTCAGCATCAATTCTCAGAACTGAATCAACTAACAATTTATCAACTTTAACACCGTTAGCATTCATCAGGATATCCATTTCCCACAGCTTCTGTTCTTTTGCAGGAACTTCAAAGGCTTTTAAATATTGATAAATTGTGTACTCAGCCTCCACATCTTGCATATTGTATTCACGGTAAAGCTCCCATTTATCTAAGTCATGATGTGGGTCATTCCAAGTTCTACCACCATTAGATTTAGTTGGCTTACAAGGTACTGAGAAATATTGAATTAATCTATTCCCTGTTGTGAGTTTTTTCTTATCTTCTGAAATTCCTATTGCTTTACCCGTCATTCCTAATCCAGCAGGTAATCCTAAATAGGTTGCGTGAAACATTGTACATCTCCATTGAGTTATACTCGTTGTATATCCAGCCTGATTAAGGCAATACCATTCAAAGGCTGCGTTATATGCATGTTTAATGCAATCCTGATTATTTAGTAATTCTAGGATATTATCAGGGATTTTTTCTCCTTGTTTCAAATCAACTATTTTAGCTGGGTCATCGTTTAGTTTGTAAGAAAATAGCAAAATCTCAAAATCTTCAGATTGAGCGTATTTATAAGCTCCACTTTTAGAAATGTTAACACTGCTTCGTGTTTCAATATCTATATTTAAATGTTGCATAATTTCCTCCTAAAATCATGGGGGGATAACCCCCCGAAACTTTTATTAAAGTGGTAATCCAGTAATAGGATCTACACCAAAAGTATTTTGATTTTGTTGAGGTTGTTGAACTGCTGCTTGTTGCGGGTTAGGGAACGGGTTCGGGTTAGCTGCACCGCCTAAAGCTGTAAATAATTTGTCAGCTGCTACAGGTGCACCTCCTAACACTTCCCCGTCTCTTACTTTTTGAATATGTGTTAAACCGAAACCTACACCTTTTTTACCTGTATGCATATAAGGGAATACGTTAATTGCTACGTTTGCATAAACTCCTGAATATATTTGAGACTGGTCTAAAATAGGTTGAACATTTTGGTCAACTATTTGAGGTTGTTTATCAGCGTTTGAACTAGCTGTAAATACCCAGCAACCTTTACACTCGTCCCCAAAAGGTGTACCATCTTGTTTAACCCCGTCCCCATCATGAATAGGATTAGCTACTACAGGAGGCATTACTCCGTTCCATTTTTCATTTAATCCTTTTTGAGCGGCTGCTTGAATAGCTGCATCTAATCTTTGCTTACTTGCTAAATCGCTTTTTGGTAATAAAATTGTTGTGCTATATTTAGCCGGTAAATCCGGATTATTTGAATAAGGTTTAAATACATTTACATAACTTAATCTCACGTTTTGTACTACTGCTGTTGTTTCTGTTGTCATAATTTTAAAATCTCCTTTAATATATATTAATTTAATGGTTTAAAAATGCTTGTTGCATTTACTGTATTTGTTATTGCTGGTCTTTTATCATTCTCAAAAAAACTAAAAGTAGGTTTACCTTCACTAGTAACGACCATATCTCCTACTAAAGCTGTAAATTGTTGTTTACCTAATGCTTTTTCTAATTTAGCTAAGGTTAACGGAACTTTGTCATATATTATTGCCTCATCTATACCCCCTTCTATTAATTTATTAATTGCCTCATCTTGATTAGTCCAAGAGCGTGAAGTTCTTCCGGCCACCGCCTTAAGTCCTTTTACATCTTCTCCTTTAAGGCACATATCCAAAGCATAAGCTTTTTAAATCAGCCACCCATTTAGCAATATCTTCTCCTCTTGAGATGTATTCATATAACTTATCTTTAGGGATCTCATTAGGTTTTAACTTTATTTCAGATTCTAAAGATAAATTATTCTCAGCTCTTGCGGTGCAAATATCACGGGCCTTACAGAACTTACAAGCCTTAGCTGACGGGACTAATTCCCCGTTACCTCCTAATGCTTTTTCAGCTTGAACTTTGAAATAATCTCCCCACAATAACAATTCAGTTAGGATATTTCCCAGGTAGAAAAAAATTATTAATTCTAGGTTGAACAATATTCAGTTCAATTTTATCTATGTTGTAGATTAGGTTAAAAAGCATCATAAGCACCTAATGCATATAAGATTAGCTGTTCATTTTGTTCAGATGAAACAGGAACTCCTTTACCATATTTCAAGTCAATGATTGAAAGTGTTGAACCGTGAATTAAAACACAGTCACAAGTCCCAAATCCACCATCTACCCATCTAGAAAAAAATCAACTCTTTTCTCTATCTCAATATACGGATTAGATGAAAAGCTTAAGGCTTTTTCTTTTATAAAATCTACATAAGTATCTGTGTAAGATTCCATCTCAGCTTGATATAGCTTGTTTTCTTTTTAAATTTTTTAATGGCTGCATTAAGCTTTCTTTTGCCAAACCCTTTAGGGTCTAAATAGTGCTTGAGCTTTAACTCACTCATCTCGTGGGCCAACGTCCCTTCTTGTGCATATATGGATTCTCTATCAGGAATTCCATCCTCCATTTGAACACTACCAGGACATGTAGCCCACCTACTAGCACCACTAGCACTAAGCTTTGCATGAGCCCTTTCTTTATGATTAATATCAGTCATTAAATATCAGCTCCTAATTCTCTTAATTTAAGTGCAAATGCTCCAAAATTATCTTGAGAAAGATGTGCTAATGATATTGCGTTGAATTGCTGTAGCAACGCTTGTAATTGAGCGATTTTGCCTCCTTGCACTAGAGCAGCTGAAGCACGTTGAATATCTTCTAAAGTATAAGTTTTTTCGCTAACAGGTACTTGAGTAGTTTGAGCTACAGGCTCTACTGGTGTAACTGTTTGTGTTTGTGCTACAGGCTCTACTGGTGTAACTGGTGTAACTGGTTGAACAATATCCGGAGTTACAACCTGAGAAATTCCTGCATAAGATCCTTTTTCCTAATTTAGACAGGACATCTTCTAATAAAAACTACATCATCTTTACTTGCTATAATCACATTTACATTTTACGATTAAATCCATTTTTTTCTAATCTCCTTTTTATTTTAAATCTTTTAATAATCTTCTGCCTTCTTGAATATACTGAATTTTTAACATTGTGGTCAGTACATTCTTGAATATTGTTTATTACTACATCTACTAATTTTTTTAAGATATTCCTTCTTGAAAATTCATCGGGTGTTTGATTATACTCTTTTAAATACGACAAACTTTCCAGAGCCGAATAACAGCCATTTTCGACTAATATTTCTCCGTTCCTTTTTAACTTACTAATTGGCATTCTCATTTTTGTCGTAAGGAATACCGAGATCATTAACTAAATCATACTTAGTACAACCAGGATTTAAGTAAATATAGTTTCTTATTGCTTGAGTTAAATTAACTCCAACATTCTTCCTCATTTTTTTAAACTCCTCCCATTCAAAGACTTTATTATCTAATATATCCATTGCTTCTCTTAATTTTTCTTCTTTCTAAACTATCAAATTCAATTAAGCTTAAGCACTCATCTATTTTTATTAGAAGTAAATCGTAATTCTTTTTAGCTTATCTGTTAATCTCATGTTTGCCATTACGTCTACCCTCTTGTTCTTTAATAAAAATCTTCTAACATTTTTTTAATCCATTTAAATGAATTACTTTAATATTCTTATCTTTAAGTAGCTCCTTCTCCTGGTCATTTAGAAGGCTGTGCAGCTTATCAAATGGTGCTACTTCTTCATGTTGGCCAGTTTCTTCAGAACGTCTTTCACTAGCTTTTTTTATCTTCTAAATCATTCAACCAAAACTCACAATATCTAATTATTTTTATTGATATCATCTTTTGGGTTGTCATGTTTTTTTATTAGCTCTTATTCCATATTTCAGTATGTTAGCTTGGCACACACTGCCAAAATCTTCTACTACTTCTTGAATTAAATCTATTGTTTCAAAGTTTCCAATTTTATAATGATTTGGATTAATATTATCTTTCTTATTTGTCATGTTGTTTATTTCTCCTTTTCGTGTTAAAATATAAGTAAGTAAATTTATAAAGCGGTTATTTTTTTAATAGCTGCTTTTTTTCTTTTATGCTTTTTGATGTTTCTTTTTAAAACTCTTAATATTAGTTCAACTCTTTTTTTCAATTGGTAAGTTTAATAGCCCAGCTTTCAGGGTTTCAATATCTTTTTCAATGTTTCCATACAATAATTCGTTAACGGATATTTTTCCCAAGTTTAGCCATAATTAATTGGCGTTCTTTATTAGGTAATACAAAAACCTATCTCCCATTTTTCGAACATTAGATTTACTAGCGTTTAATAAATTACCAAACTGTTCTAACGTTAACGCCTTAGAAAATCTTATTTTTTTGTATTCTTTCTCCTACTTCTTTTTTTATTAATATCTTTCATCCTTTAATACCCCTCTTTTTGGCGTTGGATATTTACCATTGATTTTTTTCTTATAAGCTTCAAATAATTCATCTAATGAATAGTAAAAGCATTGCTATATCAAGAATTAGCTCTAATGAAAATTCAGTAGTTTGAATGTAAACTGTGTTACCTACTCTCTTATTGAAAAGATATCCAGTTTCTATTTCATTAAGCATTGCTTTTTTTATGATCTTTATTAGAAATTCTTTTTAGAATGAATCCACATCTATCTATGCTGTAAACATATCTATCATCATTAAGTAAAGATAATGTAAAAGCTAAACAATCAGCTAATTCATCTAGTTGTTTTTCTCTAGAAGTTTTATTTAACTTCCAATCTTTTAAAAAGACCTATAGCGTTGTACCATTCGTGAAACTCCTCGCAAAAGAGCTGTTTCTATGTGTTGCCTATTCCATATCTTGATATGGCTATCTACTTTTCTTTGTAATTCCTGAAGTTCAGTTAATGTTTTGTGTAATTCAAATTTATTCATATCAGCCTCCTAATTAAAAATATTTTTTTAGCAAAAATCTTTATCAAATAAGAATTGAATTATTGCTATTAATCCGGTTGCTATTCCTCCGATTAATTGCCAATCAACATTTGTTAATGTCAAGAAACAAATACTCACAACAGCCACAGTCCAATATATAACGTTTAATTTATCTTTTTTTAATTTTTTTCTTTTAAGCATTTTTGTCGTTCCCTTTCTCTATTTTTTTGATTAATATAGTTATAAATTCTAACTTTATTAAAAGTTTTTGTTTGTTGTTAAAGTCCCTGGATAAATAAATGAGAATCTTCAAGCCCTTCAATTTCTTTAATAAATTTATTGAACTTATCTTTTTGATTTATCCATTTCTAGAAATTTCCGTAAGTCATTTCTTTTTAACCCAGTCAGACGGATTTTTTTATCTTATCTAAATAAGCATTGTAAGGTTCTTGCATTTAAACACCTTCTTTCAATTTATTTAAATCTATTTCTAAAACTTTCGCTATTTTTAACAGCGTGATCTAGTCTAGGATTAGATGTGTTGCCATTGACTAAAGCATATAATGTTTGCTGAAATATTCCTGTTTCCTTCGACAACTTATATACAGACATGTCCGTTTCTTCTAAACGCTTTTTTTAACGCATTGTAAAACTCTTTCATAATAATTTGACCTTTCTTTACTTTCGTGCTATAATTTATTTGAGTATTTCCTGGAAATAAAATTCTACTACTAAACCTTTTCGATGAAATACTTAATACTTTAGAAAAGGGGAATTTTATAAATGGTAAATAGAAAACAAACATCTAAGAGTGTTGCTACTAAAGCTAGTAAAATTTTACGTGATGGTAGATCTAGTAAAAATTCTAAATCAGTAGCAGGTAGTGCTTTATCACAAACTAAAAACATCTAAGAAGAAATAACTTTTTAAATTCTTAGGTATAATTAGTTGTATGTAATCTAAATTTACATATTGTATAGTCGATTTATCGGTAGTTATTTTTACAAAGCTACTTGATACTTCGGCTATTTCTTTTTGGAATATCGTTTGATAAAGTACAATCTTCTAGGTAAGTATCATCTAGAAATATAATTTTCTTTATCTCCATCCACACACCTCCTTTCTCCTCTCTTGAAATAAGGGAGGGTTTAATTTGGTTGTATTCTTGCGAAAATGCAAGTTAATTGTTAAAAAAATAGTGAACGCTTCTTCTTGACTTAAGTTTAATTCTTTTTCTAATTAAATTTGCTTTCATCAACATAAAATCCACTTGAATTACACTGGTTGATTTTATTTTGCGAAACCATTTAATGTTAGTCCTAATAATTTTGCCATAGTCTCATACGTAATCTTATTTTTCATCTTTACTTTTTAATAAATCGTAATCCAAAATCTCACCTCCTTTTCTTGCGTTTTTTGCAATTTTAATTTTATACCATTTTTTTATCTTGTCAATACTTTTTTTGCAAGTTTTTTTATTATTTTTTAAAAATAACTTGCGTTTTTACAACTAAAATGTTAAAAATTATATTTGTAAAAAGGTGGTGGAATCAATGAAAGAAACTAATGTAGGACAAAAGAATTTTTTTGAAGCTAGAAAAAGAAGAAAAATATCTAGAAAAGAAATTGCAGATTTTTTACAAGTACACGAAACTACAATAAAAAGATATGAAGACGGTAATACTAAAAAACTACCAACTGATAGGTTAGAAAAAATTGCGAAATATCTAAACACATCTATTGAATACCTTATGGGTTGGGAAGAAGAACAAAAACCTCAAGGAGTTAAAATCCCAGTTTTAGGAACTGTTCCTGCAGGTATTCCTATATCTGCGGTTGAAGATATACTAGATTATGAAGAAATACCAAAAAGTTGGGAAAATCAAGGGGAGTTCTTCGGTTTGAAGATAAAGGGGGATTCTATGCTGCCAATCCTTACTGATGGGGATATAGTTATAGTAAGAAAGCAAAGCACAGCAGATAACGGGGACACAGTAATAGCAATGGTTAATGGGGATGATGCAACGTGCAAGAGATACGAACGCTCTAACAATGGAATTATGCTAATACCTAACAACAGCAGCTATACTCCTACGTTTTATACTAACGAAGAAATAGCGAGTTTACCAGTTACAATAATAGGTAAAGTTGTAGAGCTAAGACGTAAATTTTAGAATATTTAAAGTAGATATTAATTAAGGAGAATAAATATTATGTTTTTTTAAAAAGATCCAGAAAAAGAAAAGACTTAAACAGGAGCGTAAGCAAAAAGAGTTAGAACTAAAAGAGAAAAAGAAACAAGAAAAAGAATTAGCTAAACTCAAAGATAAAGAGGCTACCAAAGAGAACTTAAGAAGAAGAAAAGAGTTTAAAAAAACAAAATCATTTATTTATATAACATTTGATGAGATTTCTGAGATGTTTAAATTAAGTAATGATTTTTTTAGAGTATTTAAATTCGATGAGTTAGTTGATTATAAACTTATTGAGGATGGAGATAAAGTAGCTCAAGGCGGTGTATCAGTCGGAAGAGTTGCAGCAGGAGGTTTATTATTAGGGCCTACAGGAATGTTAATCGGAGGCCTGACAGGTAAGAAAAAAACTTGAAAATCAAGTTACAGAATTAAAAAAATAGAAATTACAGTAACTGGTAATAATGAGGGAACTTACTCTATTAATTTAATTGATAAACCGGTTAAAAAGATAGCTGGACTTACAAAGGAAGCGTGGGAACAGCTAAAAGTATTATAGAATTCTTCGATAAAATTTCAAACGTTGAATAGGTTTTTTTCGTGTTGGTTTTCGTGTTGATTTAAATGTATAAAAACCTCATAAAAGCCTATTATAAAAGCTTTTTTTCGCGTGAATTTCGTGTTGATAATTTACAGATAAAAAAAAACTCACGCCCCCGCCAAGAGTTGTGAGTTTTAAAAGATGTGTAAGATATACACAAAATGCTTAATATAAATAGTATATCATACACATCTTATCTAATCAAGAAAGGATGTGTATTTTTTTATGTATAGAGAAATAACTCATAATGGAAAATACAGATATGTACAATCATACAAGGATCTCGACGGGAAAAACACGTCGTGTATCAGTAGTAAAAAAAATAATAAAAACTAGAGCTACTGAGAAAAGAGGCTTATGATGAATTACAAGAAAAGATAGAGAAACTATTAAATCCTGAAGTTGTTAGCAAACCTTTAGGTTTTTATAAAGAAAAATTCCTGGAATTTAAGAAAGCTACATTAACTCATCATTCATATTTAATTTATAAATCTTATTTGCAAAAAAATTAGATGATAATGAAATGCTAGAAAACATTACTAAAATCAAATATGAGAAGATGATAATTGAATACAGGAGCTGTTACTCTCCAGAGGCTATTAAGTTTATAGTAAGATTATTTAATAACCTATTTAAGTTTATAAAAAAATACTATGTAAAAAAACTTTGATGTTACTCTAGAATTTAAATTGACTAAAGAAGAAAAAGCCGAAAAAAATTACAAAAGATAAAATATCTAGAAAAAGATGAGATCCCCGATATTTTTAGCAAAAAAATAAGAAACAATACTGTAAGAAATATAGCTATAGTTCAATTACATACAGGGTTAAGAATTGGGGAGGTATTAGCACTAACACCTAAAGATGTTGATTTTGATAATAAAACTATTTCTGTAAACAAAACTAAATTACAGAATGGGAAGCTATCAGCACCAAAAACATTAAGTAGTATTAGGACAATAGAAGTATCAGATTATGTATTAAGTATCATCCATGATTTTTATATCAAGTGATGAATTTATATTCCAGGTGCATTATAATACAATACTTAATCATTTAAGCATTCAAAAATATAACATCTCATATGTTCAGACATACACACGTAGCCCTACTTATAGAAGCAGGAGTGCCAATCAAGGTTATTTCTGAAAGACTTGGCCACTCTGACACTAGTATAACACTTAGTATTTACACCCATGTCACTGCAAATATGAAAGTAGACCTTCATAATAAATTAGAAAAAAAGCTTTTCCCTATTTTTTTCCCTATAACTAAAACGGAATAAAAAAATAAACGCTGTTAAATCAATGATTAGCAGCGTTTTATTTTTATAATAAAATATTATACCATACAATATTTTTATAACGCTAATATTCTACGTATCTATATTATAAAAAAATATTAAACTATATCAACTGATAATCGATTATCAATTAAATGGAGTTACTGCTTCTATTACTTTTTATGTTCTAAAAATATAATATTTTTTTATTAAAATTATTTCGTCCCTATTATTTCAAGTTAGTCTATCATTATAACTATATATATATACTTACTTTATACAATTTATAAAAAAAATATTTATCTCTGTTTTTTCATATATTTTCAACATGAAAATCATTGATTTTTCAATGTTTCTGTAAAGAATATTGTTACTGTAGATTATAAATGTTATAATACAAGTATAAAATTTTATTCAGGGGGTATTTCTTAATGAAATCGAAAAAAATATTATCAGTTCTTATGGCAGCTGGATTAGCATTTACTCTTGTAGGATGTGGTAATTCTAATTCTAACTCATCTTCACAAAACTCTAATCAACCAGCTGATTACGTTGAAGGAGTTTCTTTAGATAAACCAATGAAAGTTGATAAAGAAGCTGGTACTGTTACAGTACTGACAAAAGTTAACGGTAAATACTTTGAACAATCTACACGTCACAACTCTGTAGAACAAAGTGGTACTAACGGAGCTAAATCAATTTTCACAGCTTATGCTAAACCAGAAGAATTCTACAACGCTCTAATCGAAATTGGAGCTCAACCTGGTAACAATATGACTCCTAATAACGGAGAAACTACTCACGTTGAAGGAACTAAAATTAAAACTGAAGTTACTTGGAACGGAGCAGGTAAAAAATATGATATTAATGAAGTAGTTAAAGATAGTAACGGTAAAAAAATAAACTTCCGTTTTGGTGGTAACCTAAAAGCTGCTATCGATAAAAATACAGGATGCTTATCTTGTTTAGATAGTTGCCCAGTAGGAGTTATCTCTAATGAAACTTATACATACGGTGCTATTGAAAAACGTAAAGAAGTATCATTTACAGGTAACTCAGACGTATTACCAGAAGACGGTACTTACGTTGCAGTTATCTACAGCATTGAGAAATAATTCTTTAGAATTAATATAGTCGGAGTAAGTATTCTATAATACTCCGACTACTTGTTTACATAAAAATAAATTAATGGAGAGATTTAATGAAACGTTTAAGACTATTATTTTACTTTACAACCATCGGTATAGCTCTTGGATATTTCTTTGCTGTTCTTCTATCATTCTTCGTTCAGTATGCAATGTTAGCAGATGAAAGCTTAGTAGTATTCGTATGGACTGTCTATGGTATTATGACTGGTTTTGTATTCAAAAAAATCGGTAATAAATATGGATTCTTTATTATTGAAGGTTTAATTCTTATTTTAATGCTTATTTCTGGAAGAATGAATATTCTTTACTATATTACTAAAGAGGTCTTAGGTTTAACATCAGTAAAACAAGTACAAACACCTTTCCTTATTGCATTAGTATTAATTAACCTTATTAACTTATACATCGTTTTAACTCGTTCTAAATACCAAAAAGTATATACTAAAGAAGAACTTAAAAAAGTTAAAGAAGAAGAAGTTAAACTTAGTGATCTACGTCATGTAGACCCAGAAGAAGAAAAACGTATGAAACAACAACGTAAAAAAGTACGTATTATTACACTTGTTTGTTTCGCAATATTCTTTGCAGTATACTTCGCTGTTCCGAGTTTTAAATCTGGAATTAATACAGCATTCGCAACATTATCACAATTCGATACAAATGCAGTTATCGAATACTTACGTGGTTGGGGAGCATGGGCTGCAGTAGTATCAGCTATTCTTATGGTGCTTCAATCTATCGCTGCACCTATCCCAGCATTCTTAATTACATTATCTAACGCAGCTATTTTCGGTTGGGTTATCGGAGCAATTCTTTCATGGTCATCTGCAATGGCGGGTGCCGCTGTGTGTTTCTACATAGCTCGTGGATTAGGACGTGATGTTGTTGAAAAATTAACTAGTAAAGGTGCTATGGCAAGTGTTGACGTATTCTTTGAACGTTATGGTGACCGTGCAATCTTAATTTGTCGTCTATTACCATTCGTATCATTCGACTTTGTAAGTTATGGCGCAGGTCTTACTAATATGGGATTCTGGCGTTTCTTCATAGCAACAGGTATTGGACAATTACCAGCAACAATCGTTTATTCATATGTTGGTGGAACACTTTCAGGTGGAGCTCGAAACCTATTTATCGGATTAATGTGTCTATTCGCATTATCTATCGTAATAGGAATTATGCGAAGAATTTACAATGATAAACATAAAGTTGAGGAAGAAAAAGCTGCTGCTCACACAGATAAAATAGAAAAATCTGAAGTAACAGAAGCAGCCAAATAATTTTGTTCCCTGAAAATAAATCAGGAGGTAATTAGTAACTAATTACTTCCTGATTCTTTTTTTAATAACTAATACCACTTTGAACTAGATATGTTGTAAATAGAAACTTTTTACTATCCAATACAACATTACTATCCACTATAAGATTCTTACCAATAAACAGCGTGTAATCCCCTATCATATACTTTTTCATAATCTTCTATATGACTAACTTTATCAATGGCTATAATTCTAATAGACCTGTTTTTTTCTACCACCTCAGCACAGTATTTCTTCTAATTTTTATTACGATAGTATTTTTTTATTCTTTTTTTGCTAAATAATCTTTAGCATTTTCTGTAATTTCAATATTCATAAATATTTACCTCCTGAATTATTCTATAGCTTTTTAACGCTTCAACCATATTTACTTTCTTCAATCTACGATGCATAATTAACATTACGACAATAGTTATTAAAAATAGTTATACTAGAAGCTAGTACATACACTATTATCGGCACTTCACTACTAAACATCATATTCCTTGCAGCAAGCTCTAAGATTATTTTCAGATATAATTGATACCCTAGATAATTACCAAGAATTATTCCTACTATACTTAAGTAGAAAATCTCTCTAAAGACATATATCGTTACCTCACTCGGATAAAAAGCCAAGTACCTTAATAGTAGATAACTCTCGAATCCTCTCTGATACATTAACATTGATTAGATTATACAATACAACAAGAGCCAACATTAGAGAACATACAACCATTACTGCCACTATAATATCTATTCCTTGAATCGCATTATCTAGTGTAACCTGTATTTTTAGAATTATCTACAATATTTACTATATTTGCATTATCACTTAATTTTTCGATATATTTTTCAACATCAGATGGTGTTCCATTTGTCTTTATCATAAATGTATTATCTTGATAATCTTTTCCAAATACTTCTTTATAATAATTTTTGATCCATATAAGCTATATGTCCAAAATAGTTTTTTTAACAACCGCTCCTACTTTAAAAAGTGTATTCCTTATTATTGACAATCATTGAAAAAAATTATCTCCCAACACTTAAGTTATGTAAGTACGCTAATTTTTTTCATTGATTGCTATACCCGTCTTTAGGTAAATCTACTATATCATTACCATTTTTTTAAAGTTATATAATCTTTATAATTATCTCTATTTAAAGCTAACAACTGAACACTATCTAAAACATCATGATTTTTTTCAATTGTTGCCAGTTGCATATTAATTTGAGCATAACGCTCTACTTTTTCATTACTTTGTATTTCCTTGGAAATATTATCAATATCGTCTTTATCGATATAAGGATTATAAGTAGCTACTATATCTACTTTATTCAACTCTCCAAATTGTTCTTTCGAAATATCTACAACCCCATAACGAATACCAAATCCTATAAACATAAGGGTTAAACAACCTAATACTCCAAAAATCGTCATCATCATACGCACTTTATAACGGAATATATTTCTAAACGTTACTTTACGTAAAAACGATAGTCTTTTCCAAATAAATGGTATTCTTTCTAAAATGATACGACTACCACCGCTAGGAGCTTTTGGTCTTAATAAATATGCACTCTTTTCCTTAAGATTCCTTCTTAAAGGAATATATATTGCCAGCATTATACAACCAATAGCTAAAACAAATGCTGATAATAATATAACTGGACTATAAACAATCATAGGTTTATTCAGAGTATAGAATCTTGCATATGAATTATAAATTATTGGTACTACTATAGTATATGCACCGATAATTCCTAATATTGTACCTATTATTGCTGATAAGACACCATATACATAATACTTTTTTTACTAATACTCCAATTACTATAACCTAGAGATTTTTAATGTACCTATATTAATTCTATTCTCATCAATCATACGAGTTAATGTAGTTAACGATACTAATAACGAAACTACAAATAAGAATATAGAGAATACATTAGCCACAAACTTTTCAAACTATCTGCAGAATCTATAAACTGAGCATAATTCTCTAAACCACGGATATTCTCAACATTAATACGTGGATAATTTTTCATTTTTCTGCAGCTTTTTCTAGCAACTTTTAATTGTTTTTTTCATTACTATCTAACTCTGCTTTTTTTGTTTATTAAGTTTTTCTAATTGCTTAGTATATTCACTATTATCAACATTTTTTTAATGCCTCAACACTAGTTAAATACCCATTTAATGTCTTTTTACCTTCCGCAATCTTACTCTCATTTGAGCTTATTGCTGATAAAGTTTCATCTTTATAATCTTTAGCATCTTTTTCTTGTTGACTAGCCAAACTAGAAATTAAATCTTCTCTAACTTTATTAACCTCATCAATATACTCTTTCGAGCTATATAAACTTGGCATATTTTTTTAACTTTATATTTACTCCACTAACACTATCATATACAAAATTATCTTTTTAAAAATATAACCAAAAATAACTCACATTAGCTACATTATTACTAGATACTTCGACATGATCCGCACCTTGCACAAAATCCGACAATTTTTATATTTATAAGTAGTTAATTTATTTTTTTAGCATTCTCTTCTTTAACAAACTGGATTTCATCTCCAATTTTTATATTTACTAGCTAATGAGTCTACTAAGGCCACTTCATCACTATTTTTCAGGTAATCTACCACTAATTATACTAGGTGTGGCTAATTCTTTAGGAATAGATTCCAACGATACATAGTCATTCTTATTCTCTATTTGTAGCTTTTTTTAGTATAATATGTTTCTAACTTATCAATATTATTTCATTTTATTGATAATATCCAAATCCCCTTAGGGTTACTCCTATACTATGACTAACACGTATATCATACATATTATGCTGAGCTAAATGTTTATTATAAGTATTTTCCATTGCTGGTGATGTCTCTTTTAAACCAACAAAAATAAACACTCCAAGAAACATTATTACTACAATAGATAAAAATTTTGATTTAGTTTTTAATATCTCTCTTAAAATATCTTTATTAATAGCCTTCATAACAGATTACCACTCAATCTCATCTATATTTTTTGGACTTTGATTTACAAATACCTTCTTCACTTTAGCATCATAAATCTCAATAACTTTATCCGCTGCCTGCGCTATAGAACTATTATGAGTTATTATTATTACTGTTCTTTTTTCATTTTTACAATACTCTTTAAGTATGTTTAGTATATTCTTACCAGTTTTGTAATCTAATGCCCCTGTAGGCTCATCACAAAGCAATAATTGAGGATTTTTCGCAATAGCACGTGCAATAGCTACACGTTGTTGCTCCCCTCCAGAAATTTGGCTAGGAAAATTATTCATTCTATGTTCTAATCCTACTTGCTTCAAAGATATCTTCAGCAGGTTTAGACTGCTTAACTATTTGTCCCGCTAGCTCAACATTTTCTAATACTGTAAGGTTTGGAATCAAATTATAAAATTGGAATACAAAACCAATATCTTCTCTACGATACCTTTGTTAATTCCTTGTCATTTAGTCCCTACTATTTCTTTTCCAAAAACATTTATTGAACCACTAGTAGCACTATCCATACCACCAATAATATTAAGCAATGTACTTTTCCCAGCCCCACTAGGCCCTAATATAACGACGAATTCTCCTTCATCTATCTCAAAGCTAATATTGTCATTCGCTATTACTTTATTATTGTCAGTACCATATTCTTTTACTAAATTTTTTACTACTATCTTTTCCACACCAGTCACTCCTTATATCTTCTCATTATATATTATATCATATTATTAATACATATTAATTTATAACTATAAAAATTTTTAAAAGTAAATTAATCATTTGCAAACAGATTAATTTACTTTTGTATTTCAATAGGTCTATAATAGTTTACGTAGAAAAGGTAGAGATACTTACCTTATTAATAAGTGATTATGAAAGAAGGAATAACTATGCTTAACATATATGAATACCCTACATGTACAACATGTAAAAAGCAAAAAAATTATTAACTGAAAAAAATATTGAAGCAAACTACTATAATGTTAAAGAGAATACACCATCAGAAGAAGATTTTTGAAAAAAATATTAAACACATTTAATATTCCATTAAAAAAATTATTTCAACACAAGTGGTAATCTTTATAAAGAAATGAAACTTAAAGATAAATTTGATACTTTAACAGTAAAAGATGCGGTAAAACTATTACACGAAAATGGTATGCTAATTAAACGTCCATTAGTGTATGATTTCGAGAACGATATTCTGTTATTAGGGTTCAAAGAAGAAGAGTGGGAAAAAGCACTTCTATAAGAAAAAATATTATATTTTCTATTGATAATTATCATTAAAAATGATATAATTGAAAAGATGTGATTTCACATTAAATTACGATGTTCCTCTGTTAATCAAGAAGCATTATTAAAGAACATTTTGTAAAAAAAGGAGAAAGAAAAAATGAGCAAAATCATTGAAGCGATCACTAAATCGCAATTAAGAACAGACATTCCTGAATTTAAAGCTGGGGATACAGTAAGAGTACACGTTCGTATCGTTGAAGGTGGACGTGAGCGTATCCAACAATTCGAAGGAGTAGTTATCAAACGTCGTGGTGGAGGAATCTCTGCTACTTATACTGTACGTAAAATTTCAAACGGTGTTGGAGTTGAAAGAACATTCCCTGTTCACACTCCAAAAGTTGAAAAAATTGAAGTTGTACGTAAAGGTAGAGTTAGACGTGCTAAATTATACTACCTACGTAACTTACGTGGTAAAGCTGCTCGTATTAGAGAAGTACGATAATAAGAATAAACGAAGAAGCCCTATAACATTATGTTTTAGGGTCTTCTTTTTTATTTTGAACATATTCTATATAATTTATCATTAAATTTATACTGTAATTATCTTTATCTAATGTTATAATATATTTGAGGTGATAAAAATGAAATCAACTATTGAAAAAGATTAATAATTTTAGAGATGAAAGAAACTGGAGACAATTTCATAAAGAAAAAGATTTAGCTATATCTATTTCATTAGAAGCAAATGAGCTACTTGAAATATTCCAATGGAAAACATCAGAAGAAGCTGTAGCAAATGATTTAGAGCATATTAAAGAAGAATTAGCCGATGTTTTTTTATTTATGGATTGATGCTTGCGGATAATCTAAATCTAGATGTTGAAAAAAATTATTTCAGATAAAATAAAGTTAAATGAAAAAAATATCCAGTACAGGAAAGTTTTCGGTAATAAAGAAAAATATACAGAATTAAAAAAAAAGAAAAAAATAAATTTAAATATTATTAAACTATTAACACCCCTTTTTTAGGGGTGTTTTTTTATATGATATTAATCATAAAAAAACAACGGATCCGATTAAATCGAATCCGTTATTTTTAGTTATTTCTAACTTGATAATCTACAAAGTTTTTATAGATTATTCTTCGTCTTTACGTCTTCTTACTGCTAACGCAATACCTGCTAACAATGTTCCGAATCCAGCTAACGCACCGCTTGTAGACTCTTCACCAGTATTTGGTAATAATGGTTTCGGTGGTGTTGGTGGTGTTGTCGGAGGAGTTGTTGGAGGTGTTGTTGGTGGTGTTGAAGGCGGAGTTACTTTGTTGTTGAACTCAGTATCTTCTGGTAATTGAGAAGTTGCTGTTAAGACTTTACCTTCTTTAGTAACTGTTACTGTTACTGTAGCTACCATCTTATCGTATACAACTCCTGCTTCAGTACCTTTAACCTCTTCCACTGTGTAAGTGTAAGTTCCTTCTTCTCCACGTTTGAACTCAAGTGCAGAGAACTTGATGTTTCCTGCTGCATCGTTCTTAACTGTTTCAATTACGTTTCCATCTTTATCTTTAAGTACGAAGCTAAATTCACCTTCTTTTAGCTGACGTCCTTCAAGTTTCTTAGTGAAGTTAAATTCAACTTTAGTTGGGAATGTTAACTACACGAGTTTCTGTTGGTTTTTCTGGTTTTTCAACAGATTTCTTAGTTGGATCGTATTGGTGTACAGTTTGTGAAGCTGTGTTTTCGATATCTACACCATCTTTAGCTGTTGCTTTGATAGTTGCAGGGATATCAAATTTGTAGTAACGACCAAATGCGAATTTAGTTGTGTCGATAACTGGAGTATTTTCTGCATCTCCTAGAGACTTAGTTAAGTCAGCTTTAGATGTTGCTGTAATTACTCCGTTATCAACTGTAATATCAAATTTAGATGTTACATCAGCTCACCTGTTACTGAATCGTAAGCTTTAATATCAGCTACATTAATATCTAAGTTTTCACTATCGTATTTATCTGTTACACCTACAGATTGAATGTAATCTTTGTTGTCTTTATTGAATTTAGTTGTATCTAACCAAACTTGGTAAACAACTTGATCACCTTTCTTAAGTGTCTTAGTATTGATATTTTGAGCTTCGTTGTTATTAGCTTTGTCAGCGTATGGATCTTTGTTAGTATCCGCAACTTTATTAGTTAATTCGCTGTCATCGTCTAATAATTTAGTTCCAGTTAAATCAAATTCTTTTTCATTTAGAATGTATTTCTCTGGGTTGAATTCTGGAGTTTCTGGAGGTCTTACTGTGTTGTTGAACTCTTTGTCTGCTGGGTCTGTTACATTTACAACTAATACTTTAGCTGTTCCGTCGTGTTTAACTTCTACAGTTACTACAGCTTTCATTGCATCGTAAGTTACAGTTCCGTCAGTTCCTTTAACTTCTTCAACTGTGTAGTTGTGAGTTCCTTCTTGACCTTTCTTGAATTCTAATGCTGCAAACTTAACGTTTCCTTCTGCATCGTTCTTAACAGTTTCAACAACTTTTACCTGTTGAATCTTTAAGTTCGAAGCTGAATTCTCCAGCTTTAAGTTCTCTTCCTTCTAATCTCTTAGTGAATTTGAACTCTACTGATACTGGTACGCTGTTTACACGTTTTTCAGTTGGTTTGTTTGGTTTTTCTACAGTTTTGCTTACTGGGTTGTAGTAGTTTACTACTTGTGCTGCAGTATTTTCGATGTCTACTCCACCTGCAACATCAGCTTTAACTGTAGCTGGGATATCAAATTTGTAGTAACGTCCAAATTCAAATTTAGTTGTGTCGATAACTTGAGTATTTTCTGCATCTCCTAGAGACTTAGTGAATCCGTCTTTAAGTGTTGCTGTGATTACTCCGTTAGCTACTGTAATATCGAAATTTATCTGTTACATCTGCACCAGTCTTACCATCGTAAGCTTTGATTGCTGAAGCATCAACATCAACTTTAGTCTCATCGTAGTCATCTGAGATTCCTACAGATTGGATGTGGTCTTTGTTGTTTGCATCAAATTTAGTTGTATCTAACCATACTTGGTAAACTAGTTTTTGACCTGGTTTAACTGATTTAGTGTTAATGTTTTGAGCTTCATTGTTATCAGCTTTATCAGCGTATGGGTTTGCATTTGTATCTGCATACTTGTCTGCTAATTCTTTATCATCATCTAATAATGAAGTTCCTGTTAGGTCAAATTCTTTTTCGTTTAGAACGTATTTCTCTGGGTTGAATTCTGGAGTTTCTGGTGGTCTTACTGTGTTGTTGAACTCTTTGTCAGCGATGTCTCACTACAGTTAGCTACTAAAGAACTTTTAGCTGTTCCATCGTGTGATACTGTTACAGTTACATTTGCTTTCATTGTATCGTATGTTACAGTTGAGTCTGTTCCTGCAACCTCTTCAACTGTATAGTTTGTGAACTCCTTCTTGACCTTTTCTTGAATTTCGAGTGCTGAGAACTTAACGTTTCCTGATGCATCGTTGCTTACAGTTTCAACAACTTTACCTGTTGAATCTTTAAGTACGAAGCTGAATTCGTTAGCTTTAAGTTCACGACCTTCTAATCTCTTAGTGAAGTTGAATTCTACAGTGATAGGTACACTGTTTACACGTTTTTGAGTTGGTTTTGTCTGGAGTTTCTACAGATTTTGCTTACTGGGTTGTAAACGTGAACGATTTGGTTCGCTTTGTTTTCGATGTCTACTCCACCATGTACATCAGCTTTAACTGTTGCTGGAATATCAAATTTGTAGTAACGTCCAAATGCAAATTTAGTAGTATCAATAACTTGAGTATTTTCTGCATCTCCTAAAGATTTAGTTCATCGAAGCTTTTAGATGTTGCTGTGATTACTCCGTTAGCTAACTGTAATATCAAATTTGATTTGTTACATCAACTCCTGTTACGCTATCGTATGCTTTAATATCAGCAGCGTTAACAGTTAATTTATCTGCATCGTAAGTCATCAGAGATTCCCAACAGATTGGATGTTGTTTTGTTGTCAGTGAAGTTTGTTTAGTATCTAACCATACTTGGTAAACTAATTTATCTCCACGTTTCAACAGTTTTAGTATTGATGTTTTTCTGCTTCGTTGTTGTTAGTTTGATCAGCATATGGGATTAGCATTTGTTTCAGTGTATTCATCTTGTAATTCATTATCATCGTCCATTAATTTTGTACCTGTTAGGTCAAATTTTTCTTTGTTTAAGAACGAATTTTTCTGGTTGGAATACAGGCGTTTCTGGAGGAGTTATTTTGTTGTTGAACTCTTTATCCGCTGTTCCATCAGTTGCTTTTACCATTAGCGTCTACCCCACCAGTAGAAACTACGTTAGTTACAGTTGTTAATGTGTGACCATTTTTAGCAACTTCTACAGTAATAGTAGCTTTCATAGTATCATATACCATTCCAGCTTCTTTAACTGCAGGAATAACTTCTTCTACAGTATAAGTGTGAGTACCAACTTTAGAGTTGTCGAATGATAATTCTGTAAATGTTACAGTTCCATCTGCTTTGTTAGTTACAGTTTCAACTTCTTGTCCGTTTGCATCTTTAAGAACGAATTTGAATTCTCCGTCTTTAAGCTCACGTCCAGCTAATTTCTTAGTGAAGTCGAATTTAGTTTTAACAGGTGCTACAACGTAGTTGTTGAAGATTTTATCATCAGCACTTGATTTGAATCCACCTTCAGCACTGTATTTAACTGTAGCTTGTAATTCACCTTGAGCATTTTCAGTTACATTAACAGTCATAGTAACTGTCATTGCATCGTATTCAACATTTGCATCTGAACCTGGTGTTTCAGTGATTGTGTAAGTGTAAGTACCAACTTTGTTAAATGTTAATTTGCTGAATGTAGCTTTACCGTCAGCTTTGTTAGTTACAGTTTCTTCATAAGCTTGGATTGATTTATTTGGTTGTACTTCTTTAAGTTTGAATGTAAACTCACCATTTGCTAGTACACGTCCTTCAAGTTGTTTTTCAACTTCTGGAGTTACTTCAACTGGTTCTTGTTTTACATAGTAGTAAACAGGTTGTTTATATGGTGTTAAATTATTTAATAAGTCAACGTTTGTACCGATACCTCCTACTCCACGTTCTAATTGTGCGTTAGCTGAACCGTGTCCAATTCCATCTCCTAAGAACGGTACAAATACAGTATGATATGGTGCATATCCAGAAGCTTTTTGGAAGTCGAATGGAACTTCTTTACCGTTTGGATAGTTAGTTTTTGCTCCTGTTTTTGGATCAGTAACAGTATGTGCAATAGTGTTAAGAGGTGATTTTTTAGTAACTAATTCCTGTGAATTCCATTCACCTGGTTTAATAGGCTTAGTTTCAGCGATTAACATGTAACCATCTGTACTTAATGAACCATCAGAACGTTTACTTTGTTGTTTTGGATCTAGTAAGTAAACACGAACTACTACTGAACCGTCTTCTCCAACTACTTCTTTAATACGTTTAATACCATAACGGTCCGCATCCATGAATTTAGTACCGATAGCGTAAGGTCGACTTACATAACCTGATTTATCATTTGCATCAGCTGTTTGATAAAGTTTGTACCCATCAAATTGACGCACTCCAGATGCTGTGAAGCTTTGACCTTCCATAGCTTTAGTTGAATATCTAGCTAAGTCTACTTCATTACCATTTTCTTTATAATCTTGAACTGTTACATCAGTTTTATTAGCGTTGAAAGTAGGGTTGTTTTTATCAACTACTTTATAGTAAGTTGTTTTATTAATTGCTTCTGGTATTTTAGCATTTGAATCAGTAATTGTACGTCCATTATAAGTTGGGTCAACAACATTTATAATATCTGTTGTAGTACGAGCGTTATAAACTGCAGTGAAAAGCGCTTGCTCTGCTGGTGTAAGTTGGTGTCCTGCAGCTACTAAATCTGTTATACTCTTTCCAACTTCAAAACCATTTTGAATAAATGGTTGAGTTACTTTACCTTTTTCACTAGTACCTGCTTTATAATCCACTTGGAAAGTTAATTCACTATTAGATGCAGATGTAGTAGTAGTGAATTTTTGAATACCACTAGATGCAGTAACAGTTCTAGTTTCTAGTACATTACCAGTAGTTTTGTCTAGTAATTCAACTGTTGTATCTGTAGATTCATCAAATCTCTTATACGCACGTGCATAATAATTTCTATTATAACGTTTGTTAAATTCAGTTAAATCCCAAATAGCGTATGTATACCAGTCTCCTTCTTTTCTTGCATACCCAGCTGGTACAGGTTGAGAGCTAACAGTTGCACCATTAGCATCTCTGATTTCTGGAGTTACTTTTTCCCCATCTTTTAAGTAAGTAGTTACCGCTACTGGGTTAGAGTTGTGGTCTCCAGTTACAGCTTCGTTTGTAACAGCACGACGACTACGTACTTTTGGTTTGTTTGATTCATCTGAAGCTGGTTTTGCTTCAGTTGCTGCTGGTTTTGCTTCTTCTGCTTTTTCTTCTTTTTTAGCTTCTCCTTCAGCAACTTCTGGTTTAGCAGCTTCTTCTACTTTAGCAGTTTCTTCTGCAGCTGGTTTTGCTTCAGTTGCTGCTGGAGTAGCTTCTTCTGCTTTTGCTGGTGTAGCCGCTGGAGTCTCAGTTGCTGCAGCTTCCGCTTTAGGTGCTGCTGTCGTTGCCGAGCTTTCAGGTTTCGCTGTTACTTCAGTCTTAGGTGTTGCAGTTTCCGCATTAGTTTCAGCCGCTTGCGCTTCCCCACTACCTGCTAGCACGAAACTAAGTCCAAATCCTAAGAAAACAGACGCTACGCCAACTTTATATTTTTCTTAAAGAAAATCGTTGATGTTCTCTTCTTATCATTTGATAATTTCTCCTTTTTAAATAATATTTTTTTAAAGAGTATACAATTATATATGTATATCTTTGTTTCATAATATATGTATAAACATCGTATTACTAACCCCGTTATTATATCATATCAAATTCTTCACTACAAGCAAAAAAACCATTTTAAAAATTCTAATATTTTTATAGAGTTCAAAAACTATTCACAAATAGCGTTTTCATTAGCGTTATCAAGAGTTCATTAAGCATGATGACTTCTTACTTTGAAACCCCATAAATAGTATCGTTTCTAGAAGTTATGTCTACCATGTATTATAGTTATCAAAATAAAAAAATGTTTCATTAATAAAAGATATATTTTAGAGTCCATTATATAAACAATTATTTGTTTTTTTAAGTTTTTCAAAGATAATTTTTTTCTATTCTTTCAAAAAAATAATCTCCAACATTAAATTTTGGAGATTATTTTGTGGAATTCTTACTCATTAATCGTAAGACTCATTTTCAATTATTTTAATTTCTTTCCTACTTTATAAAGTTTTATTACAGAATTTTTATACAGTAGTTTTTCTTTTATATTTTTTTCAAATACTGTAAAATTATAAATCTACTATTATAATTTAATCTATCTTTTTGTCTAAATGGATATATTTACAAGTCTAATTTATAATCTTCTGCACATACATAGTTTTTCTTTTCCATATAATAATATACTGCATAAGATAAGATTGCCGGTAGTATAAAATGCAGTAATAGAATTTCAACTAATAATACCGCATGACTTGTATAAGAAGACATTGTTTGCCATGTCATAAGTTGCCCTACCAAACCAGATGTACCCATTCCTCCACCTGCAGGATTATTTTCCATTCTACATACTAATGTAGCAATAGGACCTAATATCGCACTAGCAACTATTGGCGGAATCCAAATAATAGGCTTCCTCATAATATTCGGTACTTGAAGCATAGATGTTCCTAGACCTTGCGCTAAAAGTCCATTCCATTTATTTGCTTTAAAACTAATTACCGCAAAACCAACCATTTGGGCTGCACACCCTACAGTTGAAGCACCTGCAGCTATACCTGATAGACCCTAGGATAATAGACAACGCCGCCGAACTTATAGGTAATGTCAGTATTATTCCCATTATTACCGATACAGCTATTCCCATTAAAAATGGTTGTAGTTCAGTTGCTTCTCTAATAAATGTTCCAAGAATTTTCATTCCTTTTATTAAATATGGTCCTGTGAAATAGGCAACAGTAGCACCTATAACTATCGTTACAAAAGGCGTTACAATAATATCAATTTTCGTCTTCCCTGATATTAACCTTCCACATTCAGCAGCTATAACTACTGCGATAAATGCGTCCTAACGGATCTCCTGAACCACTAACAATTAGTTTCCCTTGTTCAATAAGGTGATTAGTCCCTAAATTTGATCCGAATGCTCCTAAAAACCCAACTACACCCGAGGCTAAAATTACCAGTTTTAGGTGCTTTTAATGCATGTGCAACACCTATACCTATTACTGGACCAGTTAAAGCCATCGCTATTGTCGCTATCACTATAAAGAATGTCGATATACCACCACTTAAGTTAATAGCAATCTGCTTAATAATAAGACCTATAATAAGGGTACAAAATAACCCTAGCGCCATACCATTAAGTGCAACAATAAAGTATCTATGAAACAGTTTCGATAAAAGGCTATCCTTTTTCATATCTAAACTCCTTATTTATATATAAAATTTTTTTAGTATCTTTTTAAGGATACTTTAATTATAATTATATCGCAATGATACCGTTTTGTCATTATATTATTACTATTTTTTAGTAAATATTCCTGATAATTGTAAGCAGTTTACATATTATTAATTATAGGTAAATCTAACTTTTTTTATACTAATACTTTAAAAAAATCCAAAGTGGTACATTACCACTTCGGATTTAAAACTATTTTAATTATATTTATTATCTACGTGTTCTACGTTTTCTAGCAGCTATTGCTACTGCAGCTAATAACACAGCAACACCAGTTGTTGACGTACTAGTAGATCCTGTATTTGGTAAAACTTTTTTTCTTTTTTTATTTGTAGTTTTAACTATAGCTTTACCTTTAAATTTAGATGTTTTTAGCAAATCTTTCACGTTTAACACTTTGATACAGTATCTGGAGTTTTTTGTATTATTTTCCAAGATTTTTTTCTAGATCTTCAGCAGATAATTCTGGTAAATCAACTACTGGAGGATTTTTTTGTAACTCCCCAAGTATAATTTTTCCATATCATATTGACGTTTGATTTGTAAATATTTATTGTATTTTTTTCTTGTGCATCTTTTTTTCAAGAGCTTTAAGTGCTTTCTAAAAGCATCTTTAGCATTTTTATTAGAAACTTCTAAGTCTTTTACGAGCTTTTTCTAATTCTTTAAGAATTAACGCATGATTATTTTTAATATATTCTAAGCGAGCTTTCTCTTCTGTACTATTTAGAATCTTATTATTTAAGCTAGCTAATTCAGTTTCTAAAGATTCTAATTGAGATTTTTAATTTTTTTCCTCATTTTTTTATAGCACTATCTAATTTTTGCTTTTTGCATCTTGTAATTCAGAGTTAGCCTTAGCTAAATCACTTAATAATTTAATAATGTCGTTTTTTTCACTTGTTTTCACTTGACTATTATCATTAGTAATTTCAGCATTAACTTTATTTATTTCAGCTTTTTGTTGAATTTAAAATTGATTCATTATTATCATTAGCTTTTTTTAGCACTATTGAACACTTGAGTAGCAGTATTTACTTTTGAAGGTTTATTCTCTGCTTGTTTTAATTCATCTTCACGTTTTGCTAATTCTTTTTCTTCAGCAGTTTTTTCATTTTCAATACGTGTTATTTCAGATTTTGCTTTTTCTAAATTAGCTTTTAGTTCTGTAGTATCTTTAACCTCTAATAATGGTAGAGTTTTTTCAGATTTAGCACCCCATAATTTATCGAATTTTTCATAAATTGGTTGCCCGTTGTCATCATAGTCTGTTACTCCATAGCGTGGCGGTACACTTACTACACCTAATCTTAGCCAATTATAGTATTTACTATCAGATGGTGTAAGTACAAAGTATGTACCAAATGTTTGGTCTTCTGTATTCATTAAGTGTTTAGCATGATCATAATGATTATTCACTCTACCTTCATGGTAGAAACGTTGTACTGATTGATAGATAGAATCGAATAGGAATTTTCTTGCTACCATATTTGATTGAGAGTCTTCTTTATCAATTGATTTAGCATCTAAACTTTCAAATCTGTTGTATACAGTACCTCTATCAGTTTTATCGATTCCATTTTCGTATGCAGCTTTGTTAATTGAACGATTATCATGATCTGGATCTTTAAATCCACTTTCTTTTAGTATATTTAGCAACATCTTGTGCAAATTTTAATACATTTAAGTTTGTTTTAGCTGGCGCTAGTCCAAATTGTTTACGTACTTGATTATTTAGGTAGTTAAAGTATTGCGTTAATAAGATTTGGTCTTTTTCAGATAAATTATTAACATCCACTTTTCTCACTATTTGAATAATCAATAGAATCTGTATCTAAGATAGGATATTTTTTTAACTGCTTCTTTTTTTCTTTAGCAACTACACTATCAATTGTTTTTTTGTTTTTTTCTTCAAATGAAGCTTTTTGATATGCTTTTTAATGCATCAACAAATTCTTGATCGAATTTGATTTCTGTTAAGATTCCTTTAGCTCCAAAAAAATAGCTTCATTTTTTCTTGATTTCATCTTCGATTTTTTTCTTTTTTTCTGCTTTAGCATTATCTAATTGTTTTTTTGTTTATTATTTAAAACAGCTTTTTGCTCATCACGTTTAGCTTCTAATTGTTTAATTTTATTTAGATTTTCTGCTTCTTCTTCTCTTGCTTTTATTTAAAGCAGCTTCAGCATCTTGTAACGCTTTTTTTCAGACTTCTCTTTATCTTTTTCTATTTTTATTTAGTGATTCAGTTAATGTGTTTAGTTTATTTTTTTATCTTCTTTTAATTTAGCTAAAAGTGAAGATTCTTCACTTTGTTTTGATTTAAGATCTTTGTCAATACTAGATGAATTTTTCTTCTTTCTCTTTCGCTACTTTTTCTTTGTCTTCTGTATCTTTTTTTCGCAGATTCTACATCTGATTTAGATTTATTGATTTCAGTTGCAACATTATCTTTATTAGATTCTAATTTTTTTAATTTCATCTGCTTTTTTTCATCAATTACTTTATCCGTAACATTTGAACCTTCTTCAGCATCTTTTTTTCCAGTTTATTAACTTTTTCAGAATCTTTTTTTCGCTAACTCAACCTTTTTTTATCTGCTTCTTTTTTTCTAATTCTAGTGATTTTTTTAGCTTCATCAGCTTTTTTTGTTTTTCTTTTAGCAACATCAGCTTCCGTTGTTTTTTTCCAACTTCTGTTTTTTTACTACTAAATTACTATCATTTTTTTGGAGTTTCAGTTTCTGCTGCATGTGCTTCTTGCGCCATTACAGCACTACCTACTAACGCTCCTCCTAAAATCACTGTAGTTGTTATTTTTTTCATTATACTTCTTCTCCTTTTCTAAACAACTTAATATTTTTTTCACATAATTATTAGCTAAATATATAATATACACTTAACATAATACTATTAATTATAGCACTACATTATAAATATATCAATATTTTTTTCTGATTTACATTAATTACATTAAGGAAAAAAATAACATGTAAATACAATTAATCACATTCAATTCAATAATTATTAGTATAATTTATTAACTATTTTTTTCAGTTATAAAAAAATACTTCGCTAATTCTGGTATTATCACCAGTGGTGATATATATACGATTTAATATATTTAAAAAAATTTATATCAAATATGATATCTTAACATTACTTCTAAGTTTATGAGGAAGTATGTAAATATATTTATATTGTAAAATATTATTCACACAAATATATTTTTCAATTTATTAAAAAAATTACTTATTTTTTTCAAATATAATGCGATCTTCTTTTTTTCTTCCTTGAGTTTTTATTTATGTCACCTTAATGGATACTTTATTAGTTATTTCAGATTACGTTAATACACATATATTCTCTTTAAACATAAAAAAAGACCTTAAGCAATAAATTGCTTAAAGTCTTTTATGAGTAGGTTCAAACTAGTTAGTTTTTTTTTCTACGTAACACCGCTGCTGCACCTAATAAAATTGTTGATACTAGCATTGCGCTCATATCATTTTCCACACCAGTTTTAGCTAATTGTTTAGGTTTAACTTCAACTTTTTTCGGTGGTAATTGTGGTGCAGGTGGGGGAGTTGGTGTCCATGGTTTTGGTGGGATTTCAACTACTGGTGGCGGAGGTAAAATTGGTTTATGAGTATTTGTTAATACTACTTCACCATTTTCTCCTACTGTAGTAGTTACAGTATATCCACTTGGTACGTCGATTTCGCGTACTTCATAATTTACTACTTCACCATTTACTTTAGCTTTTAAGTTAGCAAAAGTATGTTTCCAACTATTTTCTTCATTAAGAACTACTACATCACCTTGTGGTTTATCATTTGCGAATAATTGTACAGTAATGCTAGCTGGTCTTGAAGAATCTTTGTTGTTTTCATCTTCCCAAAGTTTAATTACAGATAGTTCTGTTAATGCTGGTACGTGAGTGTTAGTAATAACGATGTTGTTTTTCCCTTCTACTGTAACTGTATAACCTTCTGGTACATCTACTTCTTTTACAGTATACTCGATATCTTTTCCTTCTGCTTTAGCTTTTAAGTTATTAAATACGTGTTTCCAATTATTTTCTTTGTTTAATTTAACTGGAGCACCTACTGCTTTGTCTCCAGCAAATAATTGTACTGTTACTTCAGTTGGTTGGATACCGTCATTGTTATTCTCATCGTTCCATTTTTTCTCAACAGAAACTTCTTTTTCAACTGGGTTGTGTTTGTTAGTTAATACTATTTTTCCGTCTTTAAGACCAGAATTTTCAACAGTATAACCTTTTGGTACATTTACTTCAGATACTGAGTAAACAACCTCTTTTTTGTTTAATTTTGTTGGTAAATTATCAAATAGGTGTTTCCATGCATTTGCTGCATTTAATGTAACAATACCACCTAATTTTTCACCATTTGCAAGTAATTGTACATCAATTGATGATGGGCGGATTCCATCATTATTGTTGTTGTCATCCCATTTTTTCTCTACAGTTATGTTTGTAAGTGTTGGGTTATAAGTATTTTTAATATTGTAGCCTGTTATTTCAGGTGTATATCCTTCTACCCCTACTTCAGAGATAGTATAGACTATCTCTTTACCATCTTTGTACTTAGGTAGATTATCGAAGCTATATTTCCAGTTGTTAGCTGCAGTAATTTCTTTTGTTGCAACTTCACTACCGTCAGCAAGTAATTTTACTACTATTTTTTCTGGGCGATTTAGATCTTTATCATTGTTATCTACCCAAGTTTTAGTACCAACTACATTTACTTTTTCATCGATTTTTTTGTTTGTAATTTTGTAAACAGCATCTGCTGCTACTCCATTTTCTTTTGCTTCTGTTTGTTTTTTAGCATTAATAAGTAATTTAACTGCTTTATCTGGTAATGAATATCCAGTTGGTGCTGCTATTTCTTCAAGAAGATAGTAATCATTTACTAAATCTCCAACAGATGCTTCACCTTTTTTATTCGTAGTTAAAGTAGTTATTGAACTTCCGAATTTACTTCCATCTTTATCAGATGCATAAACGTTAAACTTAGCCCCTTCTAGTGGTGCATTAGTCACAGAGTCTTGTTTTAGTATAGATAATGAATACTTTTTACCTTCTGCTTCACCACCAGGTGTTAGAGTTTTTACCCAAGATTCAGATGTTAGAGAAACTTTATTTGGTTTATCTACTTTGCCACCATTATCATTAGAACCTTCTGTAACAACTTCACCTTCTAATTTTGAATTATTGTGATAAAGTGTTCCATTTGGTGGTGTTTTACCTAAAGTAACATCATACATGATACGGATATTATCACTTGGTAAAATATCTCTTAAGAATTTTACTGTGAATCCTCTGTTATCTGCATTGAAAGTTACTTTATAATCTGTTTCTGGTAATGGTTTTGCAGTTGCTGGATAGTTATCCAGACGATATACACCATCAGTAGGAGTATATGTAAATGTACCATATTCTACTTTAACAGAACTTGGATCAATAGTACCATCTGAAAATGCTAAGTTATCAGTAACTACAACATTTTTCATATGTTTACCATCAGCATTTACTTTAATTTTATAACGTAAGTCTGATGATTTACTTTCTCTTTGCCAACCTTCTTTTTTGATACCAACTTTAGGTTGAACAGGAGCTCCTTTATATTTAAGTTTATCTCCTTCAACTTTTTTTCCATCAACAGTTAAATTGAAGTCTAGATCTTTTTCTCCTGATACTTTCTCATGGTCTACACGTCCATAAAAGAAGAAATCTCCAATTACTTCTGCGTGTTTACTTGGATAGTCAGTATATGTAAAAACAAGGTTTTTCTTTTTCAAATCAACTGCTGCATTTGCTACAACTTCAGAAGTATTGTTTTTATCAACAATATTGAATGTTCTATTTTTATCAGCATAAGTACTACCAAATTGGAATTGATCAGGTATTCCTATAGTTGATGTATCTCCTTGTTTCACTTTTGAAGGATTAGGTATGCTAAACTCTGCACTAACTTTGAAAGTTTCCCATGGTGTTAGAGCATGATCAACTTTTCCGCCTTCATTTTTTTCCACACGGACATTAGACACATCAATCTTCTTCTCAGTTGGTTCTGCAGCCTTAGCTTTACCTTGGTCAAAAAATGATAATCCAGTTACTGCGCATATTACAAACAGTAATACACCTAAAAAAATTTAAAAACTGCTTTTTTTCATTAATATTTCCCTCCTTTTTTTATAAATTTACAGTTTTCTTGAAAGTACAAATATTATTTAAAATATTTATATATTTGTTTCTTTCATCTATAATAGTATCACTTTTTAGTATATATTTGTCAAATTAATTTTTAGGAATCGTTTTACATGTTTTGATATTATAGGTTTTTAATTATATTTTTAATATAATTTTATTTTTATCTAGTTAGTGTTTTCATTTAGAAATTTAATATCTACAACATCATTATTATATTAACAAATATCATAGTACTAATAGCTGTATTAGTACTTTTTTTATCCACTATCGTGCGAGTTTAGTTTTAACACGATAATTAATATACATTATTAATTAAATAAAACACAAAAAAATACCCTTAGGACTATACATCCTAAAGGTATTTTTTGGAAAATATACAATTATTTATTGTCTTCTTTTCGTTTTCTTAATAAACCAAATGATAGCAATGATAATAAACCAAAACCTAAAGATGTTGCACTTTGTGTTTCCATACCTGTCTTACTTAGTATCTTCTCTCCAGACTTACGTATTGTTGTCGCAACTTTATTATTATCAGCTTCAACATTATGTTTTTCTGGAGTCACTGGTTTTTCAGGCTCAGCTGGTGTTTCTGGTTCCATTGGCTTCTCAGGCTCAGCTGGTTTCTCTGGCTCAGATGGTTTTTCCGGTTCTGCCGGTGTTTCCGGCTCAGTTGGTTTCTCTGGCTCAGATGGTTTTTCCGGTTCTGCCGGTTTCTCTGGTTCAGCTGGTTTTTCTGGCTCAGATGGTTTTTCCGGTTCTGTTGGTTTCTCTGGTTCAGCTGGTTTTTCTGGTTCAGTTGGTTTTTCTGGTTCAACTGGTTTTTCTGGCTCAGATGGTTTCTCTGGTTCTGCCGGTTTTTCTGGCTCAACTGGTTTTTCTGGCTCAGATGGTTTTTCCGGTTCTGCCGGTTTCTCTGGCTCAGCTGGTTTCTCCGGTTCAGTTGGTTTTTCCGGTTCAGCTGGTTTTTCCGGTTCAGCTGGTTTTTCCGGTTTAGCTGGTTTCTCTGGCTCAGATGGTTTTTCCGGCTCAGCCGGTGTTTCCGGCTCAGTTGGTTTCTCTGGCTCAGCTGGTTTTTCCGGTTCAACTGGTTTTTCTGGTTCAACTGGTTTCTCTGGTTCTGCCGGTTTTTCTGGCTCAACTGGTTTTTCTGGCTCAGATGGTTTTTCCGGTTCTGGCGGTTTCTCTGGCTCAGATGGTTTCTCAGGTTCAGTTGGTTTTTCTGGTTCAACTGGTTTTTCTGGCTCAGATGGTTTTTCCGGTTCTGCCGGTTTCTCTGGTTCAGCTGGTTTCTCTGGTTCAGTTGGTTTTTCCGGTTCAACTGGTTTTTCTGGTTCTGTAGCTATTCCATTTAATTTAGATTCTGCTTCTTTAACTTTAGCTACTAATTGATCGACTTCATTTTGTGATAAATTCTTGTTTAATGCTACTTTTGCTTCTTCTAAAAGTTTATCATATTCTTCTTTTAGATTATTATCAGCATTTTTGTACTTATCTATATTTTTCAATTCTGAGCTATTATCTACTAATTGTTTTAGTTCTGTTTTATCAGTATCTAATCCATTTAACGCATCTTTGGCTTCTTGTAATTTTGCTTTCGCTGCATCTACTTCCGCTTGCGTTACATTTTCTTTAGATAATGTCGCTTTTGCTTCTTCTACTGCTTTATCATATGCAGCTTGTTTATCTGCATCAGCATTGTAGTATTTAGCGTTGCTATCTTTTGTTGCACTCTCATCAGCAAGATTTTGTAGAGCTTCTTTATTTGTCTCAGCTCCGTTTAATGCATCTTTCGCTTCTTGTAGTTTAGCTTTTCGCTGCATCTACTTCTGCTTGTGTTACATTTTCTTTAGCTAATACTGCTTTTGCTTCTTCTACTGCTTTGTTGTATGCTTCTTGTTTGTCTGCATCGGCATTGTAGTATTTAGAATTACTGTCTTTTGTTACACTCTCATCAGCTAAGTTTTGTAGAGCTTCTTTATTTGTATCTGCTCCGTTTAATGCATCTTTCGCTTCTTGTAATTTAGCTTTCGCTGCATCTACTTCTGCTTGCGTTACATTTTCTTTAGCTAATGTCGCTTTTGCTTCTTCTACTGCTTTATCATATGCAGCTTGTTTATCTGCATCGGCATTATAGTATTTAGCGTTGCTATCTTTTGTATTACTTTCGTCAGCTAGCGCTTGTAATTTTTCTTTAGCAGTCTGATCTCCGTTCAATGCATCTTTTGCTGCTTGTAGTTTTGCTTTCGCTGCATCTACTTCTGCTTGTGTTACATTTTCTTTAGCTAATGTTGCTTTTGCTTCTTCTACTGCTTTATCATATGCAGCTTGTTTGTCTGCATCGGCATTGTAGTATTTAGCGTTGCTGTCTTTTGTATTACTTTCATCTGCTAATTTTTGTAAACTATTTTTATCTGTATCCTTACCATCTAAATCTTCTATTATCTCTTTAAGATTTTTCACTACTTCATCTACAGTTTTTTGATAAGCGTATGGATCGGCAGATAACTTCTTAGCTTCTTCTATAGCTTCATCAAATTCTTTTTTAGCTTCCTCACTTGCATTATAATATTTAGAATTATTTTTAATAGAATCTTGATCAGCTATTAGTTTATTTAACTCTGTATAATTAGTAGGTTGTCCATCTAAAGCATTTTTAGCAGCTTTAACTTCTTCAACCATTTTATCAATTTCATCTTGAGTAACATTTGGTTTAGCAAGTGTTTCTTCTGCTTTTTTCACAACATTATAATAATTTAAAAGTGATTCTTCACTTGCATTATAATATTTAGAATCTTTTGTAACCTCATCTGAATTTTTTAATTCTACTTGTTTTTCTAATTCTGTTTTATTAGTATCAGCTCCATTTAATGAATCTTTCGCTTCTTGTAGTTTAGCTTTCGCTGCATCTACTTCTGCTTGTGTTACATTTTCTTTAGCTAATACTTTTTTAGCATCTTCAACTGCTTTATCGTATACTTCTTGTTTATCTGCATCTGCATTATAGTATTTAGCGTTGCTATCTTTTGTCGCACTCTCATCAGCTAAGTTTTGTAGAGCTTCTTTGTTTGTGTCTGCTCCATTTAATGCATCTTTAGCTTCTTGTAGCTTAGCTTTTGCTTCGTCGATTTCTTTTTGCGTTACATTTTCTTTAGCTAATACTTTTTTAGCATCTTCAACTGCTTTATCATATGCAGCTTGCTTATCTGCATCCGCATTATAGTATTTAGCGTTGCTATCTTTCGTTGTACTTTCATCAGCTAGTGCTTGTAATTTTTCCTTAGCAGTTTGATCTCCATTCAATGCATCTTTCGCTTCTTGTAACTTAGCTTTCGCTGCATCTACTTCCGCTTGTGTTACATTTTCTTTCGTTAATGTTGCTTTGGCTTCTTCTACTGCTTTATTATATGCAGTTTGTTTATCTGCATCGGCATTGTAGTATTTAGCGTTGCTATCTTTCGTTGTACTTTCATCTGCTAAGTTTTGTAGAGCTTCTTTATTTGTGTCTACTCCATTTAATGCATCTTTCGCTTCTTGTAGTTTTGCTTTTGCTGCATCTACTTTCTGCTTGTGTTACATTTTCTTTAGCTAATGTTGCTTTGGCTTCTTCTACTGCTTTATCATATGCAGCTTGCTTATCTGCATCGGCATTGTAGTATTTAGAATTACTGTCTTTTGTATTACTTTCATCAGCTAAGTTTTGTAGAGCTTCTTTATTTGTGTCTGCTCCGTTTAATGCATCTTTCGCTTCTTGTAGTTTTGCTTTCGCTGCATCTACTTCTTTTTGCGTTACATTTTCTTTAGCTAATGTTGCTTTGGCTTCTTCTACTGCTTTATCATATGCAGCTTGCTTATCTGCATCGGCATTGTAGTATTTAGAATTACTGTCTTTTGTATTACTTTCATCAGCCAAATTTTGTAAAGCTTCTTTGTTTGTATCCACTCCGTTTAATGCATCTTTGGCTTCTTGTAATTTAGCTTTTGCTGCATCGATTTCAGTTTGTGATACATTTTCTTTAGCTAATACTGCTTTCGCTTCTTCTACCGCTTTGTCAAATGCTTCTTTTTTAGCTTCATCCGCATTATAGTATTTAGAAGCATTTGGTGTGTTTTCTGATTCATCTGTTAAATCTTGTAATGGTTTCTTATTAGTTGTAGTTCCATTAAGATCTGAATTAGCATTTTCTATTTTTGTTTTTTCTGCATTTACTTCATCTTGTGTAGCATTATCTTTGTCTAATAATTTTTTAGCTTCTTCTATTGCTTTATCAAGAGCAGCTTTTTTCTCTGGATTAGCATTATAATATTTAGCATTATTATTTCTATTAGCTTCGACTTCTTTTTATTAATTTTTGCTAATTCTGCTTTATTAGTTTCTTTTCCTCTTTAATAATCTTTCAGAATCTATTAAATATGTTTTTTTACAGTATCAATTTCTTCTTGAGTTACATTTTTTTCTTAGTTAATAGTTCTTTTGCTTCTTTTTATTAAAGTGTCACGCCATTCTTTAATTGCTGGAGTAGAGTTATAATATTTAGGAGATTTTATTATTTCCTCATTTTTTTCTAATAATTTTTCTAACTCTTTTGTATTCGTTGGTTCACCATTTAATGCATCTTTTGCTTCTTGTAATTTTGTTTTTGCTGCATCAACTTCTGCTTGTGTTACATTCTCTTTAACTAATACTGCTTTTGCTTCTTCTACGGCTTTGTCGTATGCAGCTTGTTTTTCAGAGTTTGCATTGTAGTATTTAGAATCAGTTTCTTTCGTATTACTTTCATCTGCTAAGTTTTGTAAAGCTTCTTTATTTGTATCCGCTCCATTTAACGCATCTTTTGCTTGCTTGTAGTTTAGCTTTTGCTGCATCTATTTCTGCTTGCGTCACATTTTCTTTAGCTAATACAGCTTTTGCTTCTTCTACCGCTTTATTGTATGCAGCTTGCTTGTCTGCATCAGCGTTGTAGTATTTAGAATTTGTATCTTTTGTACTACTTTCGTCAGCTAAGTTTTGTAGAGCTTCTTTATTTGTATCTGCTCCATTTAACGCACTTTTCGCTGCTTGTAGCTTAGCTTTCGATGCATCTACTTCTTCTTGTGATACATTTTCTTTAGCTAATACAGCTTTTCGCTTCTTCTACTGCTTTATTATACTCAGCTTGTTTGTCCGCATCTGCATTGTAGTATTTAGCATTACTATCTTTTGTTTTACTTTCATCAGCTAATGATTGTAGTATTTCTGTATTTGTTTTATCTCCATTTAACGCATCTTTTGCTGCTTGTAGTTTTGCTTTTGCTGCATCTACTTCCGCTTGCCTTACATGATCTCTAGATAATACTTTATTAGCTTCTTCTATTGCTTTATCATAGCTTCTTTTTTGTCTGCATCTGCATTGTAGTAATAGCTATAACCATTTTTCATTTCACTATCTTTGACTAATTCTGATAATTCTTCAATATTTGTATTTTTACCATTCAATGCATTTTTAGCTGCTTCTAATTTAGCTTTAGACGCGTTTATCTCAGCTTGTGTTACATTTTCCTTAGCTAATACCGCTTTTGCTTCTTCTACCGCTTCATTATATGCATCTTGTTTTTCAGTATCTGCATTGTAGTAATTAGGGTTATAATCTTTTTCGTCACTTTCATCAGCTAAACTTTGTAGTGGAGCTTTATTAGTATCTTTACCATTTAATGCTGTTTTTGCCGCTTCTAATTTGGCTTTCGCGGCATCTATTTCTGTTTGAGTTGCATTTTCTTTAGCTAATACAGCTTTTGCCGCTTCTACTGCTTTATCATATTCTGCTTTTTTAGCCGCATCTGCATTATAGTATTTAGAATTACTATCTTTCGTATTACTCTCATCAGCTAATACTTGTAGTCTTTCTTTTTGAGTTTTATCACCATTAAGTGCATCTCTTGCCGCTTGTAATTTAGCTTTTACAGCATCTACTTCTTTTTGAGTTGCATTTTCTTTAGCTAAAACTTGTTTAGCTTCTTTTACCGCGTTATCATAGTCAGTTTTCTTAGCTGTTTCTGCATTATAGTATTTTGCATTACTATCTTTTGTATTACTTTCATCAGCTAAACTTTGTAATGGAGCCTTATTAGTATCTTCTCCATTTAACCCTGCCTTAGAAGCTTCTATAAATTCAATCAATCCATCTAAGTCTTTTTGAGTAAGTGAACTACCTTTTCCTTGGTTAGCTCCATGAATTTTTGCAAATTCGGCACTTTGATCATATTGTTTCTTAGCACTTTCATCTGCATTATAATATTTTGGACTATTTTTTACTTTATCTATTTCATTATACAATGGCCAGAATTTAGAAAAATCAGTATCTTTTCCATCTAATGCAGCATCTGTTTCTAGTATTTTTGCTTTTGCCGCATCTACTTCTGCTTGAGTTACATTTTCTTTTAATAATAGTTCTCTAGCTTTTTCAACAGCATTATAATGCGCTTCTTGTTTTTCTTCTGCTGCATTATAACTTCTACTAGAACTATATGTTTTCCACGATTCATCAACTAATTTCTTAAGTTCTTCAGAATTAGTTTCTGTTCCATTTAACGCATCTTTTGCTGCTTGTAGTTTAGCTTTCACTGCATCTATTTCTTTTTGTGTTACATTTTCTTTCGCTAATACTTTTTTAGCTTCTTCTTCAGCTTTATCATATGCTAATTTTTTCTCAGGATCAGCATTGTAGTACTTAGAATTACTATCTTTTCCATTACTTTCATTTACTAAAATTTCTAGTTTTTCTTTAGTAGACTGATTACCATTTAGAGCTTCTTTTGCTGCATCTATTTTTTCTTTTGCTGCATCTATTTCAGCTTGAGAAATGTTTTCTCTACTTAATAGTTCTTTCACATCTTCAATAGCTTTATCATACGCAACTTTTCTATCGTCATCAGCATTATAGTATTTTTCATTACTATCTTTGCTATTACTTTCATCTACTAGAGTTTGTAAATCTTCTCTACGTATTCTATCACCGTTTAAGGCATCTCTTGCAGCTGCTAATTGTTTTTCATAAGATTAACTTCTTCTTGTGTCGCTTTTTTTCTTTTGATAAGACTTTTTTTGAGCCTCTTCTACAGCTAAGTCATAAACAAATTTTCTAGAGTCTTCTGCTTTTAGTATACTTATCTTCTTTAGTTTTTATTTTTCTAAGTCTTTTTACTAATTTAGATAATTCAGATTTATCTGTTTCCTTACCATCTAATGATTTTTACAATATAATATAAGTAACTTTCTATTCCTCCTACATCACTCTGTGTTACATTTTCTTTTTGTTAGTAATGCCTTAGCATCTTTTATACGTTTTTTTCATATAATGCTCTTTTTCTCTGGATCTGCATTATAAAAATTCGTGACTATTTAAAAACTGATTCTTCTTTATCTATATAGGCTTGTAATCCTTCAAAATTAGTTGGTTGTCCATCTAATTCATTTTTTTGCTGTTTCTAATTTTAGCTTTTTGCTGCATTTATTTCATCCTGTGTTGGATTTGCTTTTAGCTAATACTGCTTTTGCTTCTTCTACCGCTTCATCATAAGCTATAAATTCTCCACCAGAAGCATTATAGTATTTATAATTTGTATTTTTTTAGAATTACTTTCATCTACTAATTTTTTTGTAGAGCATCTTTATCAGTTGCTTTTCCCATCTAAATCTTCAATAATTTCTTTAAGATTTTTTTACTGTTTCATCAACATTTTTTTGATAAGCTTCTGGGTTACTTGCTAATTTCTTAGCTTCTTCTATTGCATCATCATATTCTTTTTTTAGCTGCTTCACTAGCATTAAAGTATTTAGGGTCGTTATGCATAGTATTTTTGAGCTGCTATTAGTTTATTTAACTCTTCATAATTTGTTGGTTGTCCATCTAATGCATTTTTAGCCGCTTCTACTTCTTCTTTCATTTTATCAATTTCAGTTTGAGTAGCATTTGGTTTAGCTAATGTTTCTTCTGCTTTTTTCACTGCATTATAGTAGTTTAACAATGCATCTTTACTTGCATTATAATACTTAGGATCTTTTGTTACTTCATCAGAGTTACTTAATTCTACTAATTTTTGTAATTTTGATTTATCTGTTTGTGCACCATTTAATGCATCTTTTGCCGCTTGTAATTTAGCTTTTGCTGCATCTGTTTCTTTTTTGAGTTGCATTTTCTTTTTGCTAATACTTGTTTTGCTGCTTCTACTTCTTTATCATACGCAGCTTTTTTTATCTGCATCTGCATTATAATATTTAGAATTTTTCTTCTTTATTTTTCTGTTGCTAGTTTCTGTAATTCAGCTTTGTCAGTAGGACGACCAGTTAATTCTCCCTTTAGACTCTAACGTATATTTAATTAATTCATTAAGACTTTCTTGTGAAAAATGGTTTTTCTTCACCACTATCTAATCCTTCAATTACCGCTCTTATATCATCAATATTTGCTTCATAAAAACTTTTGCGCATCTCTGCAGCATTATAAATATTGTGGACTATTTTTAATATTGAATCAATCTCATTATAAAAGCTCTCTTAATTTTGAGTAATCCGTTGGTTTTCCCATTTAATGCATTTTTTAGCATTATTAATTTTTTTGCTACTATAGCATTTATTTCTGTTTGAGAAATAGGTGCTTTTTCTGCTTTTGTTTTTTCCTTCAGCTATAGCATTATTATAGGCAGTTACTTTAGCTTCATCAGTTTCATTATAATATTTTTCGTTTGTTTTTTTAAATTCATCATCAGCATTAATTAAATTGTTTAACTGACCTTTTATTTGTTACAGCGACATTTTTGCAATTTTTTTAACTTCTTGCGTAAGGTCATTTGTTACATTATTAGTTTGTAGTTTGATTTGATCTTCTATCAGCTAAAAACTTTTTTTGCTTCTGCCAACGCTTTGTCTAATGCACTTCTTTGAGCTGGTGTTGCATTTAAATAATGCTCACTATTTTTTTAATTGCATCTCCAGTCTTTCAATCCAACCCTGTTTAATCCTTATACATCAACTCCAGGAAGAGCTCTCGTATCTCTATCACTATCTGTTTCTTTTTCTTCTCTTTTAGCTATTTCTTTATTTTTCAAGTTGTTTTAGCTAAAACTTTTCCAATAATATTATTTACTTTATTAGTAATATCATCAACTTCATTTTGATCTGTATTTCTTTTTGTACAGTACAGAGTTAGCTTCTATAATAACATTACTTAAAGAATTTTTTTACTTTTTTTCATCAACATTTTTCAGCATTTTGTAATTCAGTTGCTTCTTTTTATAGCAACCTCTAACATTACTTTATCTACTTCTTCAGTTGACTTCTTGATTAGATTCAACATTTTTTTATTTGTTTCTTCTTTTTTTAGCAACTTCAGGAGTATTTCTGATTCTTTATTACTAGATTCTTCACTTTGTTACTGATTTTCTACCTCTTTTTTTATTAGTTATCTCTTATTAACATTTTTCTTCACTAGTAGCTTCTTTTTCTGTTACTTTATTATTTTTTTCACTAGTTTCTTTGATCTAGTTAGTTTCTTTATTAACAGTTTCTTTATCAGCAACTTCTTTTTTCAGCTGTCTTTTACTTCTTTATTGTTAGTAACTTCCTTATTTGCTGTTTCTTTTTGAAAGTAGGTTGTTCAGTTACTACTGGTTTACTATTATTTCTGTTGTATATTTTTGATTATTATTTATCGTTAGAAATTATTATCTTGTTTAACTTCTATTTTATTAGTACTAGTTTCTTCAGTTACTTCTGCGAGCATGAGCAACACTACCCATACCAAAGAAAATAGATGCTGCAACAGCTACCGATGCTGTTCCAACAGTGAATTTTTTTATAGAGTAACGTGTTACTTTTTTTCTCCATCTTTTTTCTAGGTGTAGTTTATAATTATTTTTTTCCCTATCATAATATATATTTTTCCTTTCTCCATATAATCTTTTTTTCTTTACGATTATACATATAAAAATGCCATTTTCTATTATCCCTACATTAGAGCGTTTTTGTCTATTAAAAAAATACTAAATTAATAATAATTTTTATTTATTACTTTTTTTATCTATAATTAGGCTATTCCCTACTTTAGTTTACACTTATTAATAACATCAACATTAATTGGTAGACATAAATATTTACTTTAATTAATTTTTTTATTCAATCATCAAACTTTTAAACAAAAAAAATACACTATAACTGTAAAAACTATAGTGTATTTTTATTATTATATTAAAGTTCTATTATTTATATTTTATGCAGAAGCTCCACTTGTTGCATCAGCTGCCGGTGCTGCTGGCGCCGCTCCATGTCCTCCAGCATTAGAAGCTCCACTCGTTGCATCAGCTGCTGGTGCTGCTTGGTGGTATCCTCCAGCTGCCGCTGCTCCTGCTGGCACTAGTGCTTGACCAGTTTGTTTTAGATACCAATCTACGATAGGTTTAAAGTCTAAGATATATTCATTGATTCCAGCATATTTACCATCTTTATCATACATAGCTTGGTAGTTATGTACAACATATTTATCTGGTCCATGAGTTGGAACGTGTGTACGGAATACATCCACTTGACCTGAACGTAGTAAACCTACTAACCAGTTTACACTTCCATATACTCTTTCTGGGTGAACATTAGATAATGAACATCCAACTTGTTCTGGACGACGTTTTGCTAACATTTCATAATCTTCTTTATTGTAGTTATAGTATAAGAATTGGTTATTACTGTCAGCATAAGTTAATTCCATTGGCATTGAGTTTAAGAAATAATTTAATTGATCTACTGTTAAAATACCACGATCTAATTTTTACGTAAGTATCACCTGATACAGCATTAACTTTTTTTCTGTGCTTTTTTCATACCAGTCATCAGCATTTCCATCAACACCTTCAATTGTAGTAGAAATTTTTCCACTTGCTGTTAAATCTTCTGGAGGAGTTGGTTTTCTTTCTGCTAATGATTGAGCTACTGTAGCGAATTTAACAAATTTAGTTAAACAAGTACGTAAGTATCCAATTGTACCTTCATCTTTAAGATTTCCATTTTCATCAAATGCTTCTTTAGCTTTTCCTAAAAGGAACTCATTACCTGGGAATACAATTGCATTGACTCCCTGGAGCATCTAAAAATTTGACGTAAGTGTAATTGGGCACGTGATGATCCTTGATCATAATATGATGCACCTACAACCATTACTGGTTTATTTTCGAATGGGTGTAACTCATAAGATAACCACTCTAAAGCACTTTTTAGTGAAGCAGTAATTGTGTGGTTATGTTCAGGTGTTGAAATAATTACTCCATCTGCTTGTAAAATTTTACGGTTCATCACTAATAAGTCTTTATTTTCAGTTGAATGGTCTTCATCTTGGTTAAACATTGGTAAAGTTTGTAATATCTAATAACTCTAAAGTAAATAAATCTTTATATTCTCTAGCGATAAATTCCATTAATTTACGGTTGTACGATATTTCTGCATTTGATCCTACGATTCCTACTAATTTCATGTTTTCTACACTCCTATCTTATTTTAAATCTTCCCATGAGAAGTTTTTCAATTTCTTTTTCAGCTTGTTTATGTGCATGCATTAATTTTTTTCAGTAATTTTAATGAATAATAAAAAGTCTGCAAATAAACTATCTAACTTAGCAACTGTTTCTGGGTTAGAAATATCACCAGCTTCATCAAAAGCTTGTAATGAGCGTCCTAGTAAGAACTCTGAACTTGGCATTACACGTGCTTTTACTTCTGGAGAGTCTAAAATTTGACGAATATGTGCTTGAGCTCTTGATGAACCTAAAGTCCCGTAAGATGCACCTGTTAACATTACTGGTTTATCTAATAATGGGTGGATTCCATAAGATAACCAAGCGATAACACTCATAAGTGATGCTGGTACAGCGTGATCATACTCTGGACTACTAATAATTACTCCATCTGCAGCTTCTATTTTTGCAGCTATTTCTGTAATTGCCTCTGGCACCTTTTTATCTGCTGGTTTGTTGAATAAAGGTATATCCTTAATTTCTACTAATTCAATCTCAGCTTTTTTTCTGCAAAAATGTTTTTTTGAATAAATTGTAATAATTGACGGTTTGTCGATTTTTTTAGAGTTTGTTCCTACTATCCCTACTAATTTTACCATTTTTCTTAGTTTCCTTTCGATGTATTAATATTCGTTTTATTAGGTTGTATCACTTTCTCATCTTTTTAAAAATACGAGTATTATTTTTTTGTACGTCTATTCTTAATCAATTTGTTTACCTACCTCTCTTATCTTTCTAAGAATTTTTATTTAACATTTATTCTATTATCCCTATCTAATATTCCTTTAGAATAATAAACTTTACCCTCGACTGTTACAACAATTCCTTCTATTTCAGGTATTTCTTCTAAAGTATTCATTATTGTTTCAATACTCTGACCGTACAGTCGTGTAGTCCAAATTTCACCATCTACTGATAACTTAGATAAAATCGTTAATCCAGCTATTTCAGTCTCAACGGGATAGCCTGTTTTTGGGTCTATTATATGGTGGTAAGTTTTCCCATCTATCCCTGTATATTTACGTTCATATACCCCTGAAGTCACTACTGATTCATCATGTATTCTAAGTATACATATATGATTACCACGACTTTCAGTTGGATTTTGAATACCTATTCGCCAATGAAAGTCATTATTGTGTAACGCAGGACCAAAGGTAACTACATTACCCCCTAAATTTATTAGGCCTGAATTTATACCTGCGTTTTTAAGATAGTTTACAATTAAATCTGCTATGTAGCCTTTCGCTAGCGCTCCTAAGTTTATTTCCATATTTTTCTTAGTGAGATATACTGATTTCTGGCTGTCATTTAACTCTATACAGTTAGGGTCAGTAATCTTTAGTAATGCTTGGATCTCATCATTCGTTGGTACTCTTGCATCAGAAAAACCAATACGCCACGCCTGTATTATAGGTCCAACAGCAATATTCAATAAACTTTGTGGTGCTAAACTATGAATTTTTCCTAAGCGAATTAACTCATATAAATCACGGTGAACAACAACAGGTTTAATACCAGCATTGTGATTAATTTCCATTAATTCAGAATCATCATCATTGGCACTAAATCTATCTTTGTACATCTCTAACAATATTACTACATCATCAAAAAAATTCTCTCTATGTTTTCTTGATCATATAAAACTATATCGATAGATGCACCCATCAATTTTATCGTTCTTGATTTTAGTTGCACTTTTTCACCTCCAGACTACATAATCTCAGAAAGAAAAGCTTCATCGCCCGTATATTTTTACAATAAATAGTATATGATACAACAAAGAAAAAAATATAAATACTTTCCTTATGAGGTAATTATATAACAACAATAAAAGATAATGCAAGCTAATATTTTTATTATATTTGAAGAAAGTAGTTTATGTTTCATATAAAACCGTAACCTTGTATCCTTATTGCAAAGGCTTTTTTTATAGAATATAGATATTATTAACAAATAAAATATTTTATTACTTATTTATAATTTTTATAGAAATAAGTAAACTGTTTCATTTTTTTGTATATCATTCTGTTTTATTCTTAAGTAATGAAATATTTTTTTCATAGTTATGACTAAAACAAAAGTTATATTTAAAGGAAAAACATTGATAAATTAAAGTTTATTGCATCAAGACACATTTCGTCCACATATTAAGTAACTATAATAATTATTTTTACTAATCATCTCTTTTTTCTATTTTATTAAGAATATTATCTTTCCTGTAACATAAAAACTGATTTATAAAAAAACTAGACTATTTTTATAAGTAAAAATCAATAATCAATAATCTTTCTATTTATAATGATTACTAAAAATTTTTCTTTATTTAATATTTTTAAAAAAATAAATTTAATCGATATCTTTCTCTCAATTATAAAAAAAGACTAGTAATTTTAGTTACTAGTCTTTTCTACTTTTTACTGTTAAATTAGCGTTTGATGTTGTAGAATGCTTGAACACCTGGGTATTCAGCTGTTACATCTAATTCATCTTCAATACGTAATAATTGGTTGTATTTAGCAATACGGTCTGTACGGCTAAGAGAACCTGTTTTAATTTGTCCTGCGTTAGTTGCAACTGCGATATCTGAGATTGTAGAATCTTCAGTTTCACCAGAACGGTGAGAGATAACAGCTGTGTAACGAGCACGTTTAGCCATTTCGATAGCATTTAGAGTTTCTGTTAATGTACCGATTTGGTTAACTTTGATTAAGATTGAGTTACCAACACCTTGTTCGATACCTTGTGATAATTTTTTAGTGTTTGTTACGAATAAATCGTCCCCTACTAATTGTACACGGTCACCGATACGTTCTGTAAGTAATCTCCATCCTTCCCAGTCGTTTTCATCCATACCATCTTCGATAGTGATGATTGGGTATTTGTTTACTAATTCTTCTAAGTAATCTACTTGTTCAGCTGAAGTACGGCTTGCTCCACCTTCACCTTCGAATTTAGCATAGTTATAAACTCCGTTTTCGTAGAATTCTGATGATGCACAGTCGAATCCTAAGAATACATCTTTACCTGGTTCTAAACCAGCGGCTTTTAATAGCAGCTAAGATTGTTTCAACAGCATCTTCAGTTCCTTCGAATGTTGGAGCGAATCCACCTTCGTCACCTACTGCAGTTGATAATCCACGAGCGTGTAATAATTTAGCTAAGTTGTGGAATACTTCGCTCCCCCAACGTAAAAGCTTCTTTGAATGTAGGTGCTCCCTACTGGTAAAATCATGAACTCTTGGAATGCGATTGGAGCATCTGAGTGAGATCCACCATTTACAATGTTCATCATTGGAGTTGGTAATTCTTTAGAGTTAGTTCCTCCTAAGTATCTGTATAGAGGTACTCCTAATGCATCAGCTGCAGCGTGTGCTACTGCTAAAGATACACCTAAGATAGCGTTAGCTCCTAGACGTCCTTTGTTTTCAGTTCCGTCTAATTCGATCATAGCGTAGTCGATTCCTACTTGATCAAATACGTCGAATTTACCTTCTAATAATGGTGCAATTTCTTCATTAACGTTAGTTACAGCTTTAGTTACACCTTTACCCTAGGTAACGTCCTTTGTCTCCATCACGTAATTCAACTGCTTCATATTGTCCAGTTGATGCTCCTGATGGTACTAATGCACGTCCAAATGCACCTGATTCAGTTGTTACTTCAACTTCTACAGTTGGGTTACCACGTGAATCTAAAACTTCTCTTGCATATACTTCTGCGATAATATCAAATGTTTTTTGCTAACATTAACTTTCTCCTTATTGTTTAAATTTATATTATTATATTATTTTTACCTTAAATTAAGCTAATTTTTCCACCTTCTAAAAAGTGCTAAGAAAGAATCAACTTTTTAGAGATGCTCCACCTACTAATGCTCCATCTACGTCTGGGCATGCTAAGTATTCTTTTACATTTTCAGGTTTTACTGATCCACCGTATTGAACACGAACTTTATCAGCTACTTCTTTTTCCGTAAAGTCCTTCTACGATATCACGAACTGCTTTACACATTTTTTGTGCATCTTCTTTAGTTGCAGATTTACCTGTTCCGATAGCCCAAATTGGCTCGTAAGCAACTACTAATTTTTCAGCTTGTTCTTTAGTTAATCCTGCTAAATCAGCTTGTAATTGAGCAGTAATAACATCTACAGCTTGACCTGCTTCGTATTGTTCTAGTGTTTCACCACAACATACGATAGGCACTAAACCATTAGCAAATGCTGCTTTTGTTTTTTTGTTAATTAGTTCATCAGTTTCACCGAAGTATTCACGGCGTTCTGAGTGTCCTAGTATAACATATTTTACTCCTAAAGCGTTTAATACATATGGAGAAGTTTCCCTGTGTATGCTCCACTTTTGTTCGAAGTGACAGTTTTTCAGCACCGATGCTTAATTCACTATCTTTAGTTAATTCTACTAAAAGCTTCTAAGTGAGTAGCTGGTGCACAGATTGCTGATTCTACGCTTGAAGCTGCTGGTACTTTCCCTGCAACTTCTTTTAGCAAATTCACGAGCTTCTGCAACTGTTAAATTCATTTTCCAGTTTCCTGCTATAAATGGTATTCTTGTCATATATTTCACTCTCCTTGAGTTTTCTTTTATTATTATTTATCTGATAATGAATCGATACCTGGTAATACTTTTTCCTTCAAGATATTCTAATGAAGCTCCTCCACCTGTTGAAATGTGAGAGAATTTTTTTCAGCATATCCTAAAAGAAATCGCTGCTGTAGCACTATCTCCACCACCGATAATAGTAGTAGCACCTTCTAAGTGTGCGATAGCTTCACATACCCCAATAGTACCTTTGGCAAAGTTTGGCATTTCGAATACACCCATTGGTCCATTCCAAATTACAGTTTTTGCACCTTGTAGTGTGTTTTTGAATAATTCAACAGATTTTGGTCCGATATCTAATCCTTCTTCATCTGGTTGAATATCATTTTCTGCTACACGGCTAGGTGCATCATTTGAAAATTCTTTAGCAACTACTGTGTCAACTGGTAAAATTAGTTTATCTCCTGCTTTTTCCATAAGTTCACGTGCGTAGTCAACTTTGTCATTTTCACAAAGTGATTTACCGATTTCCTTACCTTGGGCTTTCATAAATGTATAAGCCATACCACCACCGATAATTACTTTATCAGCTTTTCCTAGTAAGTTTTCGATAACTGCAATTTTATCAGATACTTTTGCTCCACCTAAGATTGCAACTAGTGGACGTTCTGGATTATCTACTGCACCACCGATAAATTTAATTTCTTTATCAACTAAGAATCCTGATGCAGAGTTTCCTTCACCAATGTTAGAAGCGATACCTACGTTTGATGCGTGAGCACGGTGAGCCGTACCGAATGCATCATTAACATATACATCTCCTAATGAAGCCCAGTATTTAGCAAGTTCAGGATCATTTTTTTAGATTCTTTCTTACCATCTACATCTTCAAAACGAGTGTTTTTCGAACATTAAGATTTCTCCATCTTTAAGTTCTTTTTACAGCTGCTTCTAATTCAGCTCCACGAGTTTCAGGTACGAATTTTACTTCTTTACCTAATAATTCTGATAATCTTTTTAGCTACAGGTGCTAAGCTTTTTAGATGCTTTATCAGCTTCTTCTTTCACACGTCCTAAGTGAGAGAACGCAACTACTTTTTGCACCTTGGTTTTAAAGCATACTCAATAGTTGGTAATGCTGCTGTAATACGATTATCGTTAGTAATTTCACCATCTTTTTAAAGGCACGTTGAAGTCAACACGCATTAAGACAGTTTTCCCTTGTAAATTACCTAAGTCTTTGATAGATTTCTTCATGGAAAGCTCCTTTATTATTTATTAGAATATATGAGACAAGATATAAGCTTTTTTAAAACTTATATCTTATCTATTCATCCTATTATATATTATAGATTATTTTATTAATCCTGCAAAAGTATTTTTAATGTTCTTACTAATTGAGAAGTGTAAGACATTTCGTTGTCGTACCAAGATACAACTTTAACTAATTGTTTGTCTCCAACTGTTAATACTTTTTGTTTGAGTAGCATCGAATAATGATCCAAATTCGATTCCTACGATATCAGAAGAAACGATTGGGTCTACATTGTATCCGAATGATTCGTTAGAAGCGACTTGCATTGCAGCGTTAACTTCTTCAGCTGTTACAGTTTTTTTCAACTACAGCTACTAATTCAGTTAATGATCCAGTTGGTACTGGTACACGTTGTGCGACTCCATCTAATTTTCCGTTTAATTCTGGAATTACTAATCCGATTGCTTTTAGCAGCACCAGTTGTGTTAGGAACGATGTTTTCAGCTGCTGCACGAGCACGACGTAAGTCTCCACCACGGTGAGGAGCGTCAAGAGTGTTTTGGTCTCCAGTGTATCCGTGGATTGTAGTCATTAATCCTTCAACTACTGTGAAGTTATCGTGTAAAAGCTTTTAGCCATTGGAGCTAAACAGTTAGTTGTACAAGAAGCACCTGAGATAACTGTTTCTGTTCCATCTAAAGTTTCGTGGTTTACGTTGTATACGATAGTTTTGATGTCATTTCCACCTGGTGCAGAGATAACAACTTTTTTTAGCTCCTGCTTGGATGTGAGCTTCAGCTTTTTTTCTTTAGAAGTGAAGAAACCAGTACATTCTAATACTACGTCAATTCCTAATTCTCCCCATGGAAGTTCAGCTGGGTTTGGATTAGCAAATCCTTTTGATTTCTTTTACCGTTTACGATTAGGCTTCCGTTTTTTTCTCAAATACTTCACCTTGGAAACGTCCTTGAGTTGTATCATATTTTTAATAAGTGTACTAATTGGTTAACTGGAGTTAAGTCGTTAATTGCTACAACTTCAATTCCTTCTACGTTTTGAATTCTTCTTAATGCTAGACGTCCAATACGTCCAAATCCGTTAATTGCTACTTTTACTGTCATTTTTATAAAAGTCCTCCTATTTTATTTTATTAACTTTATTTATAATTTTTTTGCAAATTGCCTCATCAATAATTAGTGTCATATTAGCAGGGTTTTAGTATTTAAATAACTAAATACCGCATCCGCTTTATCTTCACCACCAACTATTGTAAAGACATTATCAATGCCATTAACATCTTTAAAACTCATACCTATAGTAGAGGTTTTAAATACTTCACTGCCGCTCTCATCGAAGTAACTTCCGAATGATTCACAAACAGCTTTTTTCTCTTCTAACACTTTTAAAATTTCTTTAGATGATTTTCTTCTATAAGCCATTTCAAAAGCATTCCCTATACTATGGATAATTATTGATGTTTTGCTTATGACATCCAAAGCATTTTTTACAACTGGTTCTTTTTTCAGTTCATCTAATGCTTTTTGTCCTAAGTTATCCGGTGCATGTAACAGTTGATATTTATTTCCAGAATTTCTAGCCATTTTTGATGCTATATTATTTGCTTGATATTCTGTATTAACAACGGATAAACCACCTCTTATAGGTGTTATAGTGACATCTTTACCATAACCAAATGTTTCATCAGTTTTACTAGTTACATAGTACATTGTACTTCCACCACTAACACCAATTACGCACTCTTTGGTAATTTTTCTCATTAACCTTATCTAAAAAGAAGTTCAGTCATTTCTTCTCTAGTACCTTCATTATTTATGAAGTCACCCGCAATTATATGTACTTCTTTTTACTGAAAAAGTGTTTTTCTTAATAGTTTCTTTTTCTTCTGCGAATGCATCGTTAACTAGCGAGTCTTTTATTTCTAATAAAAGTTCTTCACCTTTTTCTGTGATACGCATTCCAGTTGTCTTTTTTAATAATTAAACCTAATTTAGATAACACTTCACATTCAGTTCGTAATTGCCTTTCTGTCATATCTACAAAAATTTCAATAGTGTCTTTTCTTCCAACAGGTTGATTAACCTTAATCGTAAGTAATAGTGTATATCTACTATTAAATTTAGCAAACATCTCAGGTATAAGTTTATTTTTGCATATGTAACAAAATGTAAAAATATCCATCTTCTTATTCCCCTATGTGATTGAAAGTTTTATTATGTTTTCCACTTCAATTTTTATTTCGTTGGACACTTTTCCGTCCTGTTCGGTCGAAAAACGACCAACTTGAGGTAAAAAAATAAACTTTCTGATTAGATTATAACAAACGAAACTTGAAAAAAATCAAGAGTTTAAGCTGAAAAATCTATCAAAAAAATTTATTTTTCTATTTTTAAAAACCGCTAACAATTCAACTAATATAATGAAAATAGAAGACAAAAATCATCTCATATTCTTTATAATCTACTGGTAAATCTGAAATATATTGACTTGGATAATCAAGTTCTACTTCTTTTTTTAAGCCCCTCTATTTTTAATATTATTTAAGATTGTATCTATCTAATATTAGACTTAGCTCTTTTTGAATTATAGTAAAATATTTTTTTAACTTTTGAGAAGAATACACCATCTACTTGTGTAATATTTTTCTATTACTGATAATACAGACATAAAGTGCTTCTCTGCGTTTTTTTGTATCTTTACTAATTGTACTATAAAGATGTTCTAGTATTTGAGCTGGAATTTGATATCTTAATTCTAAGCTATTTATATTTAGAGCATCAGTATCAACTGTTTTTCGTTTTAATTTTTTTATTAGTTTGTTTTATCTCTTCCGCTTTTTTTGACTTCTCTTTTTATCAACGAAAACTACAAACTTATCTTCTATATCTATAATTTCCTTTTTAGAAAAAAATTTAATTCCCCTACTTTTTTTCTATAGTTTTTTTCTTGATCTAACTTTTTATAAGGACGTTTAAATTTATCTCCATCTAATAGATAAAAAAACCTCTATATGATTTATGATATTTAAATTTCAATGTTACACCTCTTTTTCAAACTAAAAATCCCTTTCTATACTACCATATTTAGAAGAAATATTCAACTTTGTAAAGATTTTTCTCTATATAGTTATCCTTTTTTTATAAAAAAAAATAGCGTAATATATTAATTTTTATACTACGCTATGTTTCAATTAAAATAAATCTCTTAATTTTTGAATTTTTCTATACCCTGCTTCTAATAAAACAAGTAGTTTTTATTCTAGCTTTTTTGACCACTTAGACCTGTAGTGAAAATTACGCCATTTTGATGGAATCTTTTTCCTCCACCTTCATAGTCATATACATCTTGTGTAACTCCGTTAAAAGCACGTGATACAAATACAACTGGCATACCACTTTCTAAACATTTTATAACTGCGGGAACTGTTTTAGGAGGGAGATTCCCTGCACCAAGAGCTTCAATAACTAGACCATCTGCACCAAGCTCTCTTACAGCATCTATAAGATCACCACTCATCCCGGCATACGCTTTTAATAAATATACTTTTTTACTATTTTTTCTAACATCATAATGTTCTTGGTTAATGAGTTTTTTTGAAGTAAATAACTTCATTTTTTTGAAACTAATCCTACCGGACCCAAAAGTTGGTGTTTGGAATGTTGCTACATTAGTTGTGTGAGTTTTAGTCACGTATGTAGCAGTATGTGCCTCATCATTCATAACAACTAGAACACCTTTATCTACACTCTCATCACTTGCTGCAACTACAAGAGCACTACGTAAATTAGCTAAACCGTCTGATCCTATCTCATTACTAGAACGCATAGCACCAGTTATAACTATAGGAATATTTACATCTAAAGTTAACTCTAGATAATATGCAGTTTCTTCTAGTGTATCAGTTCCATGAGTAACTACAACACCATTATATCCTTCTTCAACAGCTTTTAAGATTCTTAATTTAATCCCTAACATTTCTTTTTCAGTAATTTGAGGAGAAGGCAGATTGTATAGTACCTCTACATCTATATCTCCTATATAAGAAAAAAATATTGCCACCTTCATTTAAAGGATTATCTTTATTAGGTGATACCTTCCCCTGTAGTATGATCTTCACTCATAGAAATAGTTCCACCAGTATTTATAACTAAAAATTTTTTTCATGTTATTCTCCCTTCTAGTCTTTTATATTATCATAACCATTTACTACTAAATCCACTTTTCCCATCATCTGGATTAATAACCAATCCATGAACAGGGACATCATTCGGAATAAGTGGATGATTACATATCATATTAACATCATGAGTAACACTTTCTGTTACATCATCAAAACCATGTAACCATTTGCTAAGGTCTAAACCTGAATATTGGAGTATATCTAGTGTTTCTCCTGATATTCCGCGTTCTTTCATCTTTTTTTCCAATATTAAATCAGTATTGATATTTCTGCATACCACAATCATGGTGGCCCATTACTATAATCTCATCAGCTTTTTAACATATGTACTGCAATAATTAAACTACGCATAATAGAACCAAAAGGATGCGTCAAAATTGCTCCAGCATTTTTTACTACTTTAACATCACCTTGGGATAAATTTAGTGATTTCGTCGCAAGTTCAACTAATCTAGTATCCATACAAGTAAACATAACTACTCTTTTTGCTGGATATTTATCTTCTGTTTTATATTTTTTGGTATTCTTCAAATTTCACAAAAATACTCATTATATTCTAGCATAGAATCTAATAATCTCATTATTATTCTCCTTATTGCAATTTATACTTTTTTTGTTTATATTTCATTATACTACAACTTTCCCTTTAACGTAAACTCTAGATTACTATATATTTTATAGATGTATATTAAAAAGATATATTCTATAGTCAATTAAACTACAGAATATATCTTTCTTAGATTACTTCTTTATCCAGTTTACAAACTCATCTGCTTCTTTTTGGCCCCATAGAACCTTGAGGATAAGTATATAAACGGAGCTCCCTTGTTCATGGTACTTAGCTAATAAATCATTAACAAAAGTCCATGATACTACTATCTGATCCCATTGCGAGAATAGTGATCTATCTCCTTTGAAACAAGCGTATAGTAATCTTTCATATGCTTCAGGAGTATTCATTCTATTTTCTAATATACAACTTTGACAAAAATCTAATGATATTGGTTGTAGTTCTTGTTCAGTTCCAGGTTTTTTTGCATTAAACTGGAAGTAAACTCCTTCATCCGGTTGTATTTTTATAACTAGTACATTACCTGGAGCATTATCAATAGATTTAAATTGAACTACTACTTGTGTTTCTCTATCTCCTAATTTTTTACCTGTTCTAATAAAGAAAGGTACTCCATCCCAGCGTTCATTATCAACAAATATTTTTAGCGCTGCATATGTTTCAGTTTTAGAATCTTTAGATATATTTTCTTCTTCTAAATACCCATCATATTGAGCCATAACTAGACTATCATTCACATTTTCTATAGGCTTAATTGCCGAAAGAAGGTTAAGTTGGCTATCATGTATCCCTTGACTACCCTCTTCTTTAGGCTCTTCCATTGCAACTAGAGATAGCACTTGTAGTAAATGGTTTTGCACCATATCTTTTAAAGCACCACTCTTATCATAATAGCTAGCTCTTGTTCCTACACCTACTGTTTCAGCTGCACTAATTTGGATATTTTCTATAAAATCTTTATTCCAGATTCCTTTAAAGATAATATTTTTAAAGCGAAGAGATAGTATATTTTGAATCATCTCTTTTCCTAAGTAATGATCTATGTGATAGATTTCTTCTTGTCCAAAAGAAATTCAGCTAGTTCATCATTTAACATTCCTGCTTTTTTCTAAGTTTTTCACCGAAATGGTTTTTTTCTACTATTACTTTTAGCATTGTTTTTCTGAACAATATTTTTTAATCCTCTTGTAATTGTAAGGAAGAATGATGGAGCTACCGCATAGTAATACACATGTTGATCTATACGCATAAAATCATAAAACATTTGTAATATACGATATTCTTCTTCATCTGTCATATCCATCTTGAAATAAATTATTCTTCGAGAATACGAACTAAACTGCTCTTCATCAAATTTTGTTCTAGCATGTTCTTTTTACCCAATCACGAGCTATTTCTATATACTGATCAGGTGTATATGGTCTACGTCCAATTACAATAATTTTAAATTCGTCATCTAGTTGTCCAAGAACATCTAGATTGTATAGTGCAGGTAAAAGTTTTCTATAAGTTAAATCTCCTGTACCACCAAATAGAGTTATTGCATTTCTATTTTTCATTGTTTCCAACCCAGTCATAGTGATAGTTACCTTCTTTATCTGTTCTTTCAAATGTGTGTGCTCCAAAATAATCACGTTGTGCTTGAATTAAGTTTGCTCCACTATTCGCAGTTGTGTAAATATCTAAGTATGATACTGCTGAAGTCATAGCACTTAATGGTAATCTATTAGTAATTGCTAATGCAGCTACTTCACGTAAATTATCTTGTCTTGTTTCAATAATATTTTTTTGAAGAATGGGTCAAAAATAAGATTTTTCTAATTTAGGATTGTTTTTGGTATGCTTCGATAATATTTTTGTAAAAATCTTAGCTTGAATAATACATCCTCCACGGAAGATTTTTCGCTATTTGAGCATAATCAAATGTCCAATTATATTCTTTTCTCAGCTGCTTGTAATAATTTAAATCCTTGGGCATAAGATACTATTTTAGAAATAAATAATGCATCTCTTACTATATCTTTAAGGCGTTCTTTATCACTTACAGTTTTTATATGCTGGACGAGCAAATTCTTTTTCAGCTTTTACTCTTTCTTCTTTAAGATTAGACATGTATCTTCCGTTTAATGCTGCTGTAATTACTGAAACATCTATTCCTAAATCAATAGCCTGTTCATTAGTCCATTTACCTGTACCTTTTTTGTTGAGATTTATCTAAAATTTTTATCAACTAAGTATGAACCATCCTCTTCTTTTTACTTTAAAGATATTGGCAGTGATTTCGATTAAATAAGATTCTAATTCACCTTTATTCCACTCTTCAAAAGTAGCTTGTAGTTCTTCGTTGCTAAACCCACCTAAGTGTTTTAGTACTTGATATGCTTCAGATATAAGTTGCATATCCCCATACTCAATACCATTGTGAACCATTTTTACATAGTGTCCAGCTCCACCTGTTGAAGTATAACTACAACATGGGATATTATTAACTTTTTGCTGCAATAGCTTCTAAAAATAGGACGAATTTCTTCATAAGCTTTTTTCGTCTCCACCAGGCATTAATGCTGGACCGAATCTTGCACCTTCTTCACCACCAGAAACTCCTACACCAAAGTAGTTAATTCCTTTTTCTAATAATAAATCATATCTTCTTTGTGTATCTTTGAAAGAATGAGTTACCACCATCAATAATGATATCTCCTTTGTCTAAAAGTGGTGTTAATTGTTCGATTAAGCTATCTACTGCGAAACCAGCTTTTACCATTAAAACAACTTTTCTTGGTGTTTCTAGACTATCCACTAACTCTTGTAATGAGTATTTTCCTTCTACATTTTTATGTGGGTGCTCTTCTAGCATTTTATCAACAACTGATGTTGTTCTATTAAACACCGCAACAGTGTATCCATTATCCGCAATATTTAATGCAAGGTTACTACCCATAACAGACAATCCGATAACTCCGATATTTTGTTTCATCAAACTGAACCTCCTAGTTTTTTTCTTACTTTAAATTATACCATTAAATATATATAATATGCTAATACTTTTCACTTAAATTTTTTTGTATTTTTTTCATTTTTTTCAATACTATTTTTTTAATAATAAAAGCTTACCAAATTTTTTTCCATTATATTACCAACTATTCATATAAATTTTTCTAATTAAAAAGTATACAATTGAAAATAAAATAAAAAAATTCGTAGCATTGTTATAGTAATTATAATCAAAACTATGATACAGTTGTTACCAAACCTTAATATCATAGTTTAATACTATCTAGTAAAAAGTAATAAATGCTGTTTCTCAAATTAAAAAAATAATATATTCCATATTAAATTTTTTTCATAAAAAAATAAGAGTGCAAAACTTTAAAAATTTTTAAAATTTTAATTAAATTTAATAAAAAAATAGTTGTTTTTTTAATTTTTTGCGATATAATTTAAATATAAGTAATGATAACGTTTACTTTTTATAATATATACATTCTAAGGAGAATTATGCTATGACTGAAGTTAGAGTTTTAAAAAAATGTTTGTAAATGGAGAATTTGAAGAACATTACAATCATGAGTATCTTAAAGTTTTAAACCCTTCGACAGAAGAAGTTATCGCTAAAAATACCTGCTGGTAACTGTAAAGATGTTGACCGCGCTATTAACGCGACTGATATCGCACAAAAATCATGGGAAAAAAACTACCAGCAATTGAACGTGGTGCATATTTGAAAAAAAATTGCCGACAGAATTCGTCAAAGAGAACCTGAAATAACACAAGCAATCGTTGATGAAGGTGGAAAAACTTTTGAATTAGCAAAAGTAGAAGTACTATTTACAGCTGACTACCTTGATTATATGGCTGAATGGGCTAGAAGATATGAGGGAGAAATCGTTCAAAGTGATAGAAAAGATGAGCATATCTTAGTATTCAAACGCCCTCACGGAGTTACTACTGGTATCTTGCCATGGAACTTCCCATTTTTTTCTTAATTGCTAGAAAAAGCTGCACCAGCTCTTCTAACTGGTAACACTATTGTTTTTAAAACCGAGTCAACTTACTCCTATCAACGCTCACATTTTTTTGCTGAAATCTGTATCGAAGTTGGCCTTCCAAAAGGTGTTCTTAACATTATTCACGGACGTGGATCTGTAGTTGGAAATAGATTAGCATCTCATCCAAAAGTTGGATTAGTTAGCTTAACAGGTAGCCTTACTGCAGGACAAGAAGTAATGCGTCGTCTGCTGAGAACATTACTAATGTTTCATTAGAGCTTGGTGGTAAGGCTCAGCTATCGTTTTTTTGCAGATGCAGATTTACATCTTGCTGCAAAAGCTATTATTGCGTCACGTGTAATTAACTCTGGACAAGTTTGTAACTGTGCAGAAAGAGTATATGTTCACGAAAGCGTAAAAGAAGAATTTGAACAAATTTTATTTGCTGAATTAGATAAAGTTAAATTTGGTGATCCTAATAAAGAACGTGGATTAGACTACGGTCCACTTATTGAAAAACGTGCTCTTAAAAACGTAATTGAAAAAAAGTATCTTACGCTGTTAAGCAAGGTGCTACTCTTGCTTATGGTGGAGAAGTTGATAAAGAACAAGTTGGTTACTTCTATGGACCTACTGTGTTAACAAATGTTACTAATGAAATGAACATTATGAAAGAAGAAACATTTGGACCTGTTATACCTATCGCTACATTTAGCACTTTAGATGAAGTATTAGAATATGCTAATGATTCTGAATATGGATTAACTTCATCTGTATATACTAATAACTTAAATACTGCTTTCAAAGCTATTAATGGTCTACAATTCGGTGAAACTTATGTTAACCGCGAAAACTTTGAAGCTATGCAAGGATTCCACGCTGGACGCCGTAAATCAGGTATTGGTGGAGCTGATGGTAAACATGGTCTAGAAGAATACCTAACTACTCAAGTTGTATATCTTCAATTAGATAACGAATAATCACACTCTAAAAAAATAATAAAGGCTGTATAAATTGATTTTTATACAGCTTTTTTTATATTAAAATACTTTTCATTGTATTTTTTTCAGAAAATTATTGACAAATTTTTCTGATAAATGTTAATATTTTTATCAACAATTAATTAAGGAGCTACTCTAATGAAAAATTTTAAACTTAACTAAAAGAGAATACTTTTTTTCGTGCCATTTTTAGCAGACACTTATATCTATACTCATTGTAGATGTAAGTGCAACGACGCGTCTACAATGGCTAGTTAAGTTTGTTTTTTTCAGGCCATTGGTATTAAACTAAATGGCTTTGAGTATTAGTATATATTTATTTAGAGCTATTTAGTTTAATACTAAATAGCTTTTTATTATTAACTATTTCTTTAGGAGGAAAAAAATTTTTATGTCAGAAAAATTCAACATGGGGTTCAAAAATTGGTTTCATACTTGCATCAGCTGGTTCTGCTATTGGACTAGGAGCTGTATGGAAGTTTCCATACATGACTGCAGCTAATGGTGGTGGAAGTTTCTTATTAGTCTTTCTAATTTTTTCACATTATTGATCGGTCTTCCATTACTACTTGCAGAATTTGTTTTAGGACGTGGAGCTGGAGTATCAGCTATTAGAACTTTCGGTAAATTAGGAAAAAAATAAAAAAATATAATATCATTGGTTATATTGGTGGATTTGCTTTATTTATACTGCTTTCATTCTATAGCGTTATCGGTGGATGGATTCTTGTCTACTTAGGTATTTCAATTGCTGATGCTTTTGCACTTACATACTACTGTAGACCATGCAGCATTATTCACTAGTATCATTTCAAATCCATGGATTGCTCTTGGAGCACAAGCATTATTTATTTTTATTAAACATAATTATTGTATCTCAAGGTGTTCAAAATGGTATTGAAAAAGCATCTAAAATTATGATGCCTCTTCTATTTATTATTTTTTTATAATAATCATTATTAGATCACTTACTTTACCAAATGCGATGGCCGGAGTTACATATTTCTTAAAACCTGATTTCTCTAAGATTACTACTTCAGGTATCTTATTCGCACTTGGTCAGTCATTCTTCGCCCTATCTATTGGGGTTACAGCAATGTTAACTTATGCATCATATCTTAATAAAAAAAACTGATATGGTTCAATCAGGTATCTCTGTTGTGCTTATGAACATTGCAGTATCTATTATGGCTGGACTTGCTATTTTCCCAGCAATGTCATCTTTTGGTATGGAATCAGAAGGTGGACCTAGTCTATTATTCATAGTATTACCACAACTATTTAATAATATGGCATTTGGAAAAATTATTCTATATATTATTCTTAATACTATTCCTATTTGCTACTATTACATCTTCAGTTGTTATGCTAGAAATAAATGTTGGTAATATAACTAACCAAAGAAATACAAACAGAACTAAATTCAGTATCATTATCGGTATCTTGACTTTCATAGTAGGTATTCCATCTGCTTTATCTTATGGGTCTTTATCAGATACTTTAATCTTTGGAAAAACAATCTTTGATCTTATGGATTTCTTAGTATCAAATATACTAATGCCACTTGGTTGTCTAGCTTTATCTATTTTTCACAGGATATGTACTAGATAAAAAAAGTAGCTATGAGAGAGCTACATGTTAAAGAAGATAATAAGACTAGCCTATTATTATTTAAATCTTGGTTATTCTTACTAAGATACATACTACCAGTTATTATTTTTAGTAGTTTGTTTAGCACAATTTTTTTATAATATTTCTAAAACTATCATTAAAGCTCCTATTGAGTTTTTAATGATAGTTTTTTTATTTACTATAATTATTTTCATAGAATTTTTCCAAATATTTTTCAAAATCAATTTACAATTTATTATTTTTTTATAGTATAATATTACTTATAGTTTCCTATAGGCAAGATTTTTAGCTTTAGGGAAAGTGATGTTATTATTTTTGTATTAACTATTAAATTCGAAAGGGTGATTAAATGTTTTTTTAAATAAATTTTTTTAAGAAAAAGCCAGGAAGAGTTAGAAGCTGCAAACCAACTATCTCTTCAAGAAATAAACAACACCGTAGAAATTCCAAAAGAAGGTAGTTTTTTTAAAAAAAGTTTTTAGCTTATAGTGGACCTGGAGCCTTAGTAGCTGTTGGTTATATGGACCCCGGTAACTGGATTACATCTATTGCTGGTGGTGCCCAATACGCGTATAGCTTACTATTTGTAATACTTATATCTAATCTAATCGCAATGTTACTACAGTCAATGTCCGTTAGACTAGGAATTGTTACTGGTATGGACTTTAGCTCAAGCAACTAGAAAACATACCGGTAAAAAAAATTGGGATTTGTACTTTTGGATTATTACCGAACTTGCAATTATGGCTACAGATATTGCTGAGATAATCGGTAGTGCCGTAGCGTTAAAACTATTATTTGGTATACCTCTACTATTAGGTGTAATTATAACAATATTTGATGTATTTTTTTACTTCTATTATTAGCACATTTTTGGTTTTTAGAAAAAAATTGAAGCCATCGTATCTGCATTAATATTTACGATACTTATTATTTTTCTTTTTATGAAGTCTTTATTAGCTAACCCTAATACTGGAGAGTTAATTAAAGGTTTTATTCCAAATAAAGATGTCGTTGGTAATAAAGGTGCACTATTTATCGCATTAGGTATTGTTGGGGCAACAGTAATGCCACACAACCTTTACCTACACTCTTCTATTGTCCAAGCAAGACGTTACGATAGAAAAGATAATAATAGTAAAAGAGAAGCTATTAGATTTTCTACTATAGATTCTAATATTCAACTCTCTATTGCTTTTGTTATTAACTGTTTATTATTAGTTCTTGAGGGTGCACTATTCTATGGTCACGGAGATAGTTTAGGACGCTTTACTGATCTTTACAATGCTCTTCAAGATAGCAGTATAGTCGGAACTATTGCTTCACCAGTACTTAGCGTATTATTTGCTATAGCACTTTTAGCATCTGGACAAAACTCTACTATAACTGGTACATTGTCTGGTCAAATAGTTATGGAAGGTTTTATCCATTTAAGACTTCCTATGTGGGTTAGAAGAATGCTAACACGTGTAATAGCCGTAATGCCTGTTGTTATTTGTTTAATAATTTTCGGAGATAGTGAACAAGCTATAGAAAGCTTACTAATTTATACTCAAGTTTTCTTAAGCATTGCTCTTCCATATCTATTATCCCATTAACACTTTATACATCAGATAAAAAAAACTTATGGGAGAATTTGTTATTAAACCATGGATGAAAAATTCTTGCATGGATCTGTACAGTAATTTTTAATAATTTTTAAATTTCTGGCTAATAATATCAACATTTATATAAAAATATAGAGTAGAGATAATCTCTACTCTATATTTTTTTGTTTTGATGAAAAACTAGTTCTCAAATAAATTATACTTTCTACTTCTTATCATTCTTTTTAATTTCAGATCTAGGATATTTATCATAATCTATTTCAGAAACTATTGTTTTTATTTTTCTAACTGTAATTTTTTTATAAATTTGCGATATAAAATATAAAAAAATATATTTATCAAATAGCTTATAACCATTATAATATAAAACACTATAAATTCATCTGGATTAGTTCTCATAAATGCATTAATACTTATAAAAAAATAACAAATTTAAATAAGTAATATATATTCCAAACTATAAATAGTACACATACCCCTACTTTTATTTTTTTAATTAGTGGTACATACACCATGATATTTCCAATTATTAAAATAAGTTGTATAAAGAAAAAAACATAAAAAAATATTCCCACCACTAACTCTCCTAAACCTGCCCAAGGATTAGTACTGTAGGCTACGCTATAAGATTTTTTTATATTCGGTTGTTAAGATGGTAAATATAAATATTACTGGAATAACCAAAATAATTCCAACTACATATAAGATTCCCCAATTTCTATAAAATATTCTTCCTTTATAAAAATCAAACACTTTATACATACTATATAACGGTATAAATGCTAAAATACTATTTATCCCAATTATTTTTAAAAACATACATTAACAAAATTGAAAATAGTATGTATGAAATTATATAAGGTAACATATATTCCACAATTCGCACCTCCCTTAAAATTATAAACTCTTTAGTTATTTATTATTTTTTTCAAATAAATTATAGTTTCTACTTCGTATCATTCTTTTTAATTTCAGATCTAGGATATTTATCATAATCTATTTTCAGAAACTATTGTTTTATTCTCTAACTGCAATTTCTTATATACATTTGCGATATAAAATATAAAAAAATAAATTCATAAAACGCAGTTTATACCATATATTATATAAAATCACTAAAAAGTTACCTGGTGCAATTACCATATAAATAACGAATTTGAATAGATAATATATATTCCAAATAACAAATAATACACATACCCAAAGTCTATCTTTAATTATTGGTAAATACACTAGCATATTTCCAATTATTAAAATAAGATTAATAAAGAAAGAACATAAAAAAATATTCCTGTCATAAATTCACCAAATCCCAGCCCAAGGATTTGAACTATATTGAACACTTTGAGATTTATGATATTCAGTAATAATGACAACTATTATATATATTACGGGTATTACTAGAATAGTTCCAATTACGTAAAACATTCCCCAATTTCTATAATAAATTCTTCCTTTTAAAAATTTTAGTGCTATGTACATACTATATATCGGTATAAAAGCTAAAAGCACCATTCTTCCCTATTATTTGAAAAACAATCATTAATAAAAATTGAAAACAGTATATACATAGGAAATAATAAATGGATAATAGTTCCATAATTTTTCCCTCCTATAAAAAAAATGAGATAATGATTTTATAAAATATACATTATCTCACTTTGCTTATATAGTTTTATTATCTAGAATAGTTTGGACTTTCTTTTTGTGATTTGAACATCATGTGGGTGAGATTCAATAAGTCCTGCTCCAGTCATACGAACAAACTGAGCTTCTTCACGTAATTCTTCTAAGTTATGAGATCCTGTATAACCCATTCCAGCACGTAACCCACCGATAATTTGGTAAATAGTTTCAGATGCTGCACCTTTATATGGTGTACGTCCTTCGATACCTTCTGGTACTAATTTCTTACCATCTTCTTGGAAGTAACGGTCTTTTGAACCTTTTTCCATTGCTGATAATGATCCCATACCTCTATAAGTTTTAAATGTTCTACCTTGGAAGATTTCTAATTCACCTGGAGATTCTTCACAACCTGCAAGCATAGATCCTAACATTACTGCATGACCTCCTGCTGCAATAGCTTTTACTACATCACCAGTATATTTAATTCCACCGTCAGCAATAATAGTTTTACCTAATTCACGTGCTACTGTTGCGCAGTCATAAATAGCTGTTACTTGAGGAACTCCTACTCCTGCTACTACACGTGTAGTACAGATTGATCCTGGACCAATACCAACTTTAACTACATCTGCTCCTGCTTTGAATAAATCGCGTGCTGCATCAGCTGTAGCTACGTTACCAGCAATAATATCTAATTCTGGGTAGTTAGTTCTTAATGATTTAACTGCATCTAATACACCTTTAGAGTGACCGTGAGCAGTATCTACTACAACAGCATCTACTCCTGCTTCTACTAATGCATCAACTCTATCTACGATATCATTAGTAACACCTACAGAAGCTGCAACTAATAATCTACCTTTACTATCTTTTGCTGAGTTAGGATATTTAGCTAATTTTTCGATATCTTTAATAGTAATTAATCCAGTTAATCTTTCCTGCTTCATCAGTTAAAATTAATTTTTTTCAATTTTGTGCCCACGTAAAATCACACTAGCTTCTTCTAATGTAGTATTTGCTGGAGCAGTAACTAAATGTTCTTTTTGTCATAACATCATTGATTACAATATCAAAATCTGTTAAGAATCTCATATCACGGTTAGTAATAATACCTACTACTTTCATATCTTCACGATTATTTACGATAGGTACACCTGATATTCTATATTGTTGCATTAATTCTTCTGCTTCATATACTTTACTATCTGGAGTTAAGAAGAAAGGATCTGTTATAACTCCACTTTCTGAACGCTTAACTTTTTTATTACTTGTTCTGCTTGTTCTTCGATAGTCATATTTTTGTGAATTACTCCTAATCCACCTTCTCTAGCCATCGCTATAGCCATTTTATGTTCAGTTACTGTATCCATCGCAGCAGAAATAACTGGTATAGATAAGTTAAGTTTTTCTGTTAAACTAACTTTTAAATCTACTTTTTTTGGTAATATATCACTTTTAGCTGGTACTAAAAGCACGTCATCAAATGTTAAACCTTCTTTTTGAAATTTATTTTCCCACATCTTATTTCTATCCTTTCTATTTTTTTCGTCATCAGCTATATTAAACTTTAACCTCATTGTTCTCTAGTGAAGCTATTCTACATAATGAACAAATGTTAACTTGCTTGTCTTCTATTAATTTTCTACCATCTTGGAAGCTTTTTCTCAACTAATATCCCTACTCCTACAGTAGTTGCTCTAGCTTGATTTACTATTTCCATAAGTCCTAAAACTGCTTGTCCATTAGCTAAGAAATCATCGATTATAAGTACTTTGTCTTCTTCATTAATGAAATTTTTTTCTGAAACTACTATTGTGTTAGTTACATTTTTTAGTATAACTATGTACCTGAGCAGTAAAAACTGCATTATCTTTTTAATGTTGATGGTTTACTTTTTTCGCAAAAACCATAGGTACTTTTAAATAAATTAGCTACCATTATTGCTGGTGCGATTCCACTTGCTTCAATAGTTAAAATCTTCGTAATTTTTTTCATCTTTAAAATATTCATAAAATACTTTTTGCCATTTCCAACATTAAAGTTGCATCAATTTGATGATTTAAAAATGAATCGACTTTCAATACGTTATTGTCATATACTTTTCCATCTGTAACGACCATTTCTCTTAACAGTTTCATAGCTTCTCCTCGGTTAAATTTAATTAATTTTATTAATAATACCAGACTTTCAGTGAAAATTCAAGAGCCCCATGAAATGTTATTCATTAAGGCTCTATATTCTAAATATTATTTTAAGTTTTCTAATAAATCAGTAATTTCAGCTTGAGAAAACTGATATTTCTCTTTACAAAATGCACAAACTAATTCTGTTGTTTCTTGTTTAGCTAAATCTTTCTAATTCTTCTCTTCCTAAAGTGACTAAAGCATCTGCATAACGCTCTTTTTGAACATGTACATTTGAATACTACATCATTAGTACGTAATATTCTATAGTTTTTCTTCTCCACCAAATAAGATATTAGCTATTTCTTCAGGAGTTTTCCCTTCATGAATAAGCGTAGAAATTGGTTTAATATTACTTATCGCTTTTTTTCTATTTTTTTGTTATCGTTTCATCAGTTGCATTTCGGTAATACTTGTAATACAAAAGCCTCCTGTCTGCTATAACAGAGTTATCTGTATCTACTAAAACCCCTAATGACACTGCAGATGGGACTTGTTCACTTGCTGCAAAGTAATAAGTAAAGTCTTCAGCTATTTCTCCAGAAACTATTGGTGATGTTGTTGTATATTTTTCATTGAGACCTAAATCTCTAACTACTGTAATATTTACCTCCACCAACTACTCCTTTTTACATCTAACTTACCTTGAGCATTACTTGGGATATGAACTTGCATATTTTTTTAGCGTAGGCTGTTGTTTCACCCATTTCATCTGATGAAGCATAAATTGTTCCAACTGGACCGTCTCCACGAACTGCAACATCTATTCTATCTCCGCTTTTTAGCATAGCTCCCATCATAGTTGTTACTGTCGCAGTACGACCAACTGCTGCTATTGCTGTTGGATACGCATCATGTCTTTGTCTAATTTCTTCTACTAAATCTGTTGTTTTCGTTACAAAAATCTAATCTCATCATTAAAAGGCTAGTCCTCTAATTAAATAATCTTTCATCTAAATAAAAATCCTTTCTACATTAATTATCGACTAATTAATATATATAATAATTGTTTATACTTCTTACGATGTTATATTATACATCCTCTTATTAAAATTGTCTATTCGAAAGGTTGTTTATCCAAAAAAATAAAAAGGACTTATTGTCTATTTTGTAAACAATAAATCCTTTTTATTCTATATATAATAGTTAAAAAAATTACTTTTTCTCTATTCATTTTTATAATTCAATTATACCTTTTAATGTTAATTCTTCATCCACAACATCAACATACTCACTATGTTTTCCTATGAATTTAGATAGTCCACCTGTTAAAAACAACTTTATACTCACCATCTAATTCTTCTTTTTAGATGTTTAATGATATTTTCAAATTGTCCTAAAAAAATCCATAAAAATAATCCAGCTTGCATTTGATTTGTAGTATCCATACCTAACGATGTTGATACCGCCTCTATCTCCACTCGTGGTAATTTGGCAACACGTGTATAAAGTGCTTCTGCACTTATATTCATCCCTGGACAAATAATCCCACCACGATAATTCATGTCGCCATCTACACAGTCAAATGTCGTTGCAGTTCCAAAATCTACTACTATCGCAGGAAGGTACGAACTAACCTTAGCTCCCTACTATATCAACAATACGGTCTGATCCTAATTTACTACTATAAGGAGCAGGTACTTTTTATTCCTGTATTTATATCTGTTGAAACTATTATAGGTTCTTTTTTTAAAAGTATTTTTTTACTTAGTAGTTCCAACGCAAACATCATCTTTGGTACTACACTAGCAAATAACTACTCCATCAAAGTCCTCAAATTTTAAATTTTTTTATCAATAAAAAAATTACGTATAATTACATATAATTCATCTTCGGTTTTAGTATTATCTGTAGCTATTCTCCAAGAATGCATCATATTATAATCATCACCAAAAACACCTAAAACTATATTTGTATTCCCTACATCTAATGCAAAAATCATAATCAATCTCCTAATATAATCAAGTAACTATATTATATCATAAATTTTATATAATATTTACTATTATTTTACTTTAAATTGATAAAAAAATCTCCAGAACTCTTTGTTCTGGAGATTATCTTAATTAATGTCTTAATTTTTGCTGCTGATTCTCTATATTTAAGTGGTGTTACTTTCATTATAGTTTTAAATATTCTGATGAAGTAACTTGTATCAAAGTATCCGATATAATCAGCTACTTCTGAGATAGAGAAGTCTGTATTAGCTAATAGATAACATGCATTTTGAAACACGTTTATCATGAATATAATCTACGATACTAATTCCCATATCTTTATTGAAAATAGATGATAGATAACTCTTATTAACCCCTAAATATTCACTAACATTATCTAAACTAATTTTTCTCAGCTATACGATCATTTTATATATGCGATACAGTTACGTACAACAGCTTGTTTATCTTTATATTTATTTTTTTATCAACTAGTAGACAGTAACTTCTAATTACATCTTCTGATAAGTCATAGTTATCAAGTTTGTTTTTAATTCTTACCCATAATTCTTCAATTCCTAAGTAATCTGAACTATGTTGTTCTAAAGAATATCTTAGAAGATCATTCATATTATAAGATTTTTCTACGTCTTACATTAACACCTTCTTCTACGCGATTTTCTTCAACCCCGTGATTTCTATGACGAAGATCGAATAGCATATTTACTTTAGAAATGTTTCCATCTATTACAGCTTCAATAATTTCACGTTTGAATTTAACTTCACTTTCTAAAAATACTATTTAAATAGTTACTTTTTTTCTTGCTGTATTTCTTCGAACATTTTTTTACACTAGAATCTTCAATTAAAACAATAGCATCTAAAAAGTCTACATTCTCATCTTCAGCTAAAAGTTCTATTAAATAGTTGAATTTTTTTCTTGGAGTTATTGGAAGTGATGAATATATATCACAAACTAACTCATTAATACTTGCTCCATATTTTTACTAGTGATTCTTGGAAAACTTTTTGTTGGAACAAAGTATTCTAAAAATGGCGTAATTAAGTAAAAATTCTTCTTCGTTATCACTTGGAATAAATAAGCAAGAAATTCCTAGACCACTCTGGCATTTTACAAAGCTTACCATTTTTTTAATTCCTCTTTTACATGTGCTAGATTTCTTTTTTTATAAATCTACTAAAAATACTACTTAACTGTTCTTCACCAAGGTCAAGGCGAATTTCTTCATCTGTATATTTATAAGTTAAAATACTACCATTTAAATCTAAAATATCTTTAACACGCTCTATTTTTTTAATGAACTTCTCATTTTACCTACCTCCTAACATATTAAGTATTTTTAGTCGATTGTTATATCACGACGTGAATTAATTACATATGAAACTATAAAGAATATTGCTGAATAAGCGATTAACATTATTAACAAACTATTTACATTTTCAAACTTAAATGTGTTTTTTTACTAAATATCTATTGTCTTCAGTTGCATAGAACAATTGGAATAATGGAACGTTGAACATATGATACTTAACCCATTCAAATTTATCGACAATTAATACTGTTAATCCTTGAATTATTGTACCTCCAAATACTGAAATCATTACTAGTACTAATGATAATATTTGTGTTTTTAAATACAACACAAACAAGAACTACCATAGCTATATAAAAAAATCATTACAGCTAAACCAGTAAGATTCACTATTGCCAACTGTTGATATACCGTGCGACCAAAGTAGCCATCAGCTAATTTTTTTCATTTAGTAAACTTAAATCATAGCTACCTTTATTTAGAACTATGTTAGTAAATACATATTTAAATACTGTCCCTATAACTGCAAAAATTATATAGTTAATAAATCCTAAAACTATTTTTCGCTGTTAATATCGCTGAACGTGATACCGGTTTAGTATAAAAAAATTTAATAGTTCCTTTTGAATATTCTTGAGATAAATTGTTAGCTAGCATAATTAAAGCGAAAAATAGATGCTATTCCAGTCGCCCCATTTGTGATATCTGCAAAGCGATTCAGCTTTACTAAATCCATCATTATCTAAATTTAACGAATTAATATATTGAACTAGTCCAATTAATCCCATTGTAACTAACATATAAATCCATGTTGTTACTTTTCTATAATCTTTTATAAATTCATTAATTAGCAATTTCATTATTTATTCCCCTTTCCAGTAATTTCAAGGAAACGATCCTCTAATGATGTATTAAGTACACGTACAACATCTAATTCAATATTATTTGTTACTAAATACGTTAATAATCTTGATTTATCTTCACGAGATAGATTTTTCAAATACGAAAGCTCCATCTTGTCTAGTATAATTAATACCTAATTCAGGGATTAAGAAACTTGCTCTCTCGTTATCGTAAGTACTTACTAATGTTCTTTTCTACTTTATCACCTTTAAGGCTAGCTAGTTTATCATCAGCGATAATCTTACCATTTTCAATAACTATAACTCTATCACATACTTTTTCAATCTCATCTAGTAAATGTGATGAAATTATGATTGATACACCTGATTTTTGCAATTTCTTTTAATTTATTACGGAAATCTTGTACCCCTTGTGGGTCTAGTCCATTTACAGGTTCATCTAAAAATTAAAACTTTTGGATCATTTAGTAACGCTTGAGCTAAACCTAGACGTTGACGCATCCCTAAAGAATATGTTTTAACTTTATTATTAATTACATTGCTAAGTCCAACAAACTCAACAAGTTCTTTTATACGAGATTTTGAAACTTTTTTACCACATACACGAGCATATTGTTTTAAGTTTGACCAACCAGACATATAGTTATAAAATTCTGGAGTTTCTATCATTGATCCAACTTCTTTTAGCATACCTGTTTTACCAAAACCAACTGGTTTTTCGAAACAATAAGCTTCCCCTTTTGTTGCTTTAGTAAGACCAACCATCATACGCATGATTGTTGTTTTTCCCACTTCCGTTAGGCCCTAATAGTCCGATGATTTCACCTTCATGCATATCAAAAGCTAATATCCTCAACTATTGTTTTTCAGCCCCTATACGTTTTTTTAAGTCCATGTACTTCAAATACTACTTTACTTTTTTATCAGCTTCTACTGGCGGAATTACTTCCTCTTCTTTTTCAGTAAGTCCTTCTTGTTCTAAAGCTTTGTCTAATTCTTCACGATTTAGGACAACTGTAGCTTGATAGTCAGGGTGGTCAACAACATTAGTGTCAAATTGTTGAGGGTTCTTCAACAACATCAACTTCTTTTTGTTTCAACCTCCTGAGTTACAGGAAGTCCTTGTACATCTTTTACTTCATGTGCTTCTTGTACTTCTTTAATATCTATTACTTGCGTTTGTTCTTCTACTTGTGCTTGTACTTGTTCTTCTTCAACTACTGGTTTTAGTAGTAGTTGGTTTTTTTATCTTCTTTAAATTGCTGCTTAACTTTTTCTAATAAGCTAGCGTAACTCTGCGCTTTACTACTCTTAGTTCCTGCATCATCATTACTTAATATATCTTTTATATCTTTTTTTGAATTTGTCATTATATGTAGCGAGCATCCTTTCTCATAAATTTTTCTTTTATATTATATCATATTTATAAAATAATTTCCATTAAATACTAGATAATTATTTTTTTAATTTTTATATTATATTGCTCTTTATTATTTCTGGCTTTTATAAAAAAAGATTTTTCATTAATAATCCCTTGAAAATATAAGAAAATTATTGAAAACACATTTCGCTATATAATAGTCTTATTATGTCCACATTTAACTAGCTTAAAAATTTTTGATTATACTTGTACATACTACAACATAAAATATCTAAACATACGAATATATCCAAATACATTTCATTATAATTAAAAATTTCTAATGAATACTTTTATTAGTTTGTATTTCTATTTTTTTCCTTTTACTTTATTAAATTATTATTATTTATAGATTTTCAATTGTTAACTTATATATTTCTTACTTAATTTAATCTGTAATTTTTTTCTAGACAATTTTATTATTTGTGTAGTTTTTCAAAAATTTTAATATGTCTATTTTAGAAGTTTATATGAAAAATAGAAAGTTAGAGACTAATTTTCATAGCTTTATCTAGATTATTTTTTTCTTTTTCGTATATAAAATGATAACTATGATATAATAATAATGAGGTGATACTTTGAAAAAGGAACTAAGAAAAATTTATAAAAGAAAGAAATACTCTACCAGAGGAATATAGAATAGAAGCTTCAAATAAAATCTTTAGTTTATTAGAAGAACTAGATTTATTCAATAAAGCAGAAACGTATTTTTTTGTTTTTGTAGGATTCGGCAGTGAAATAACAACAGAAATATTTATAAAAAGCACCTAGCTAATAAACAAATCTACGTCCCAAAAAAATAGTAAATGGAGATATGAAATTAGTTAATATCACAAGATGGGATAGTTTAAAACCAGGTCATTTTAACGTTTTAGAACCAGAAAGTGATGATTTCTATAACGGTTCTGTTGATTTAGTAATAACTCCATCTATAGTTTTTTTAATAAACAGGGATATCGTTTAGGTTATGGTAAAGGATATTATGATAAGTACTTTTCTCAAAATAACTATAAAAGTAAGTATAGGGTCTTTCTTATGATCAACTACTTCAAGATAATATTCCTACAGAAGAACATCGATCAAAAAGTTGACTTCATAATTACAGAAAAAGGTATTATAACATGCTAACTAAAAATATTATTGTAACAACAAGTGTAAAAAAACATCTGATGAACTAATTGAAGTAGCAAAAAAATCATGCTTTAAATTTAGAATTAGATTTTTACTACAGAAATAAAAAGACAATAAAAGAATTATTATCTAGTTTTGATGGACTTGTAGTAATTTACAAAAATAAAATCAGTTATTTTGAAGATAATAGTGAATTATTCTTCCATCTCGATACTACTGCATTAAAATTAAAAAAATAATGATAACGAGCCTCTAACAGAATTAATACCACAATCTTCTTCAGTTTTTAGATTGCACTATGGGGCTTGCTAGTGATAGTATTCTCTTAGTTACTATGGCAATAAAGTTACTGCCCTTGAAAAAAATAAAATTATTCATTATATTGTAAGCGATGGTTTAAGAAACTATATTGCTAGCGATAATAAAATTTTATCCGCAATGAGATCTATAACTACTCATAATATTGATTGCTTAGAGTATTTAAAAAAAGTGCGAAGATAAATCATTTGATATTATTTATTTCGATCCAATGTTTTCTCATAATATTAAAGAGTCTATGAATTTATCTGGTATCGAACCCCTAGCTGATTATAATTTTTCCTACTAAAGTTTTTTTAGAAGAAGCTAGACGAGTGGCTAAAAATAAAATTATAGTTAAAGCACATTTTAGAGATAATATTTTTTTTGAAAAATATAATTTCAAAAGAATTATAAGAAAAAAATACTAAATTTCATTATGGTTTTATCGACTTTAATGATTAGTTAATTATATTTTTAAATAAAAAAACAAGAACCAAGTCTATAGCTTGATTCTTGTTTTTTTCGCTTTTTCATTTCTTTCGTTGTTTGATATCCATCATATCCCGTAATTTCTTTAAAATCACGATATAAATTATTTTTCTTCAGATTTTTGAGCGCACAATTGATTTAAATTCTTTATAGCACTCTTTATAATCTGCAAGGTCAACACCTTTGTGTATAACATTCCTCTATCATATCTAAAAATTTTATAATGATAGTAATTTCATCTACATTATATAATGAATAATCAATAGGATAATTAAATTCCATAACTGTACCTATTCAAAAGTATATCCAACACCACGAACAGTTCTTAGATTTTTTTATCGTATCCAATTTTTTTCTAAGCTCTTTACGTAATCCTGAAATATATACTTCAATCGCGTTAATTGTTGTTTCAGAATCAACACCCCAAACGCGGTCAAATATTTCTTCTTTTTCTAAAAACAATATTATTATTAATTACAAAGAAAGATAATAGTTCTAAATATTTACCTTTGATTGTATCTAATGTTTTTGTATCAGTTTTTACTAACTCATTTTTTAAGTCTAAAACAAGTTCTTTATAAGAAACTTCATTCTCTTCTTTTAAGTTGCTCTCTCTTTGTAGCAAGTTCGACATTGTTGTTAACAATAGAGAAGCATCTGCTGTTCTAGGAAGATATTCAGTCACTCTATGTTTCATAACTCTTGCTTTTTCTTCAGTTGATTCCGCAATAGTAAGAATGATAACTGGTGTCTTCTGTTCTCTTATTTCACGTGCATAATCTAATACATCTATTCCACTTTTACCTGGTAAAATGCTATCAGCAATAATAAAGTCATACACATTCTCATCCACAAGTTTTATTCCATCTAGTCCATCATAACAAACATCAGCATCAAATTTCTCTGAAATAGCTGCTTTTAGCGAAGCTGCTAAAAATTTATCATCTTCAATTATAAGTGCTTTCAGCATTGATAACTCCTCCTTTTTTTAATTTATTATCTAAATAACTATTTTTATAACTTTTACAAAAAAATACAACTACAAACTATGATTTTTTTCACTTTTTTTAGTTACAAAATAGGTGAATAATATATTTACTACCAATATCCCAAAAAAGGCTCCACATGTATCTAACGCCACATCCTTAATATTCCCATCACGTCCTGGAACAAATAACTGATGAATTTCATCAGTTATCGCATAAAACATCGAAAATATTAAACTAGCTATAGATACTCTTATTGTTTTATTATTATTTATATCCTTTATTAATAAATTTGCAAAGTATATAAAACTCCAAAAATCCCAATATAGCATATTCACTAAAATGCCCTAATTTTTCTTATAAATAAATTATCAGATATTTTTTGAGGAATCCTCTCCTGGTTGATTCGAAAATAAAAAAATATTAAAAATACAAATAACAATTACTATACTAAGTGAATAGTATTTTTTTATAAAAGTTTAATAAAAATTTCCCCTTTTTATAATATGTTTTATATTTATCTTTCTATATCTATATTACCACATTATTAATATAATTGATAATATTTAAAACTGAAATAAGAAAAATACTTTTTTTATATTAAAAAAACTCCCTGTACCCTTAACAATCTTATATTTAAAAAGAACTTATAGATATAATTAAAAAAATTTGCTTATTTTTGTTTAACTTTATTTGTAATTTTTATTAATTTTTTTAAAAGAAATATTTTTTTCTAATTGTGATATAATAAAAGAAAACGAATTCAAAAATTTGGAGGTCAATTATGCCAAGAATAGTTGCTAGAGGAATCAAGAAAGAAGACTTAAAAAAAGTAAGTGCTGAACTTTTCGACACAATCGCTGGAATTATCGAGCGTCCAAGAGAAGCATTCACACTTGACTTAGTTGAAAGTGTTGCAATCTTAGATGGTGAAGAAATTAGCCGTGCTAACATTGAAATCGGTTGGGTAGAACGCCCTGTAGAAGTTTGCGAAAAAGTAGCTAATGCAGTAGGTGCCCTAATCAAACCATTAGGCTATGAAACTGTTATGGTTTCATTCAAGAGTATCGATTTAGCATACGAATTTGTCTTCAAAAAAACTAATATAAAAAAATAGGATTTAAGAATTTTCTTAAATCCTATTTTTTTATCCCTTTATTTGGGTCTCATACATTTTCTTATATGCTCCATTTTTTTGTAATAACTGTTCATGATTGCCACTTTCGACAACGACACCTTTTATTTAAAACAAAGATATTATCTGCATTTTTTATTGTTGATAATCTATGAGCAATTATTAAGGTTGTTCTTCCTTGTTTCAGCTCTGTTATAGCTTTTCCTACACTTTGTTCAGTCTCACTATCTATATTAGCTGTAGACTCATCTAGTATTAGTATTTTTAGGATTTTTTTGCTAGTGCTCTTGCCAGACAAATAAGTTGTTTTTCACCTGTAGAAAAAAATTACTACCTCCTACTTCAACTTTAGACTCTAAAGAGTGATTTTCTAAAATAAACTCTCCCCGACTTGAATCAATGCTTTTTTTGGCTAATTGTTTATCACCTGAAGTTGTTATATTTTTCTAATAAAGTTCCTTCGAATAAAAATGAATCTTGAAGCTACAATTGCTATATTTTTCCCTAAGGTATTTTCTACTATATTCAGAAATATCTTTTTCCACCAATCTTCAACACGCCTTTTATTCGGTTCATAAAACTTAACCACCAAATTCATTATTGTACTTTTTACCGCTTCCTGTATGACCTACAAAAAGCAACTGTTTGATTTTTCTTTTATTTCTAAATTTATATCTTTTTAAAACATAGTCATCTTCATTATACGCAAAATATAAGTTCTTAAATTCAATATTTCCTCGAAATCTTCAGTTCTTTTGCATATCAATGTCTTTTTCAACTTCTAATTTAAGAATTTCTTGAATATTATTCGCTGCCCCTACTGCCCTAACATATGTTGAAATCCCCCATAGTGAAGTCTGCTATTCTATAGATTATATCTGTAGTATAGTTTATAAATAAATAAACCATACCTAGTGTAACTCCAAAAATATTGTTATTAAAACTTGAATATGCGTAGTAATAAACTATTCCGATAAATAAGATAACTCTATAAACTCCTGTAATATTATGAAGTAGTAAGCTATCTACTTGATTTAGTTTCTTCCAATAGACATAACGCTCAATATTATGCTTATTCCAATCTGCAATACTTGCCTTTTTCTCTGTTGAATGCTTTTTATTACTTCTAAATTTTGATAATTTTTCATTTATTATTCCGTTGCTTTCTGAGAATTTACGTCTATAGCCTTTTTATACTATCAATAGTCAGTTTATTGTAGATTTTTAAAAACAAAAATACATTATAGGTAATAACAACAGCATAAATAATGCAAATCTATAATCTACATAAAAATAACACTACGTAAGAAAAATAGGATTTTTAATGTTATTATCATTATTTGAATAAAACTTGATACAAAAAAATGTTCTAATCTGATTAACATCACTTGTTATTCTTGAAACTACGGAACCTGCTGGGATATTATCAAAATATCTTATCGGTAAGCTTTGGATATGATCATACACTTGCATCTGAATGCGAACATATATTTCATTAGCACCTTTTTACTAAATATATATTTCTAATATAATTCGAAATACCTGAACAAAGTAAAAATTAAGCCATAACCTAATGCAATAGTTAAAGACTTGAGAACTATTTGTCTAGTGACACTTCCTCGATTCCGTCAAAAAAACTTTCGATAGAACATATACACCAAGAACACCTAATGCGACATTTAACACAGAAAAATACTGTCCCTAGTATATATTCTTTTTTGAATTTTTTTATGTAAGGTAGAAATTGTAATAATGGATTTTTTTAGTCTTCATATTGTTCTACCTCCTTATTTTTGATATTCATCTAACTCTCTATACCACGTACATTTATCTAAGAGTTCCTCATGGCTTCCCTCACTTAAGACTTCACCATTTTCTAATACTAATATTTTATCCGCATGACGAACTGCTGAAATTCTATGCGAAACTATAATATTTGTCTTCCCTTGCCTATGATTCTTAATATTTTTCAATTATTGTTTTTTCTGTATTAGCATCTACAGCGCTTAGACTATCATCTAAAATTAAGATGTCTGGATTAGCTAAAATTGCCCTAGCTATGCCTAACCTTTGCTTTTGACCCCCAGAAAGTGAAATTCCATTTTCCCCTACTAGAGTATTTATTCCATCTTTGAAATTTTCTATATCTTTTTTTATATCTGATAATATTAAAAGCTTGTTCTAAGTTATCCTCTAAGTTTTTCATGATAAAATAAGATATTATCTTTAATAGTTTTAGAGAATAATTGATATTCTTGCGGTGCATAACCCATTTTTTCTCTGACAGAATAATCATAGTATTTTTTTCTATACCCTGATTATCTAACAATAAGGTGCCTTTTTCGACTGGATAAAGTCTCAACAATTGTTTTATTAATGTTGTTTTTACCACTCCCAGTTTTTACCTACTATTCCTATCGTCTCACCTTTATTAATTTTTAAAATTAATATTTTTCTAATACATTTTTATCATCGTATAAGAAGTTAAAATTTTTAAACTCTATACTATCATTAAATTCGAAAATCATATTCAGCTAAATCATTATTAACTTCTGGTTTTTCTATCTGATATTTCTAAAAACTCTTTTTGTTGCTTGACGAATTTCAATAATAATTATTACTAATTCAGAAATTGCTATATATGGCCATTGCAGCATACCTATTACTACGCATACAGATATTAACTCACCTATTGTCATCATACCTGAATTAATGAAATAAAAACCACATGCTACTGCTAAGACATAACTGATCGCCGCTGAAATAGTATTTAAAGGTTGATATATTAATGTCTTCTTCATATATTTTTCATTGCTTTTTGAATAACTTCTTAGTTTTTCTACGAAACTATTACGCACCTTATCTAATAAGCTATAAGCTCGAATAACACGAATACCCTTAACATTTTCTAATGTTTCTTCAGTTATTTGATCCATTGTTTTTGCCATTTTTATTATAATATTTTTTTCTTGTATACCTCGTCTACTTACCAAATAGATTGTTTGGATTACTAGTGGTATATGAATTAATAAAAGATATATTAGATTAGACTTATTTAAAATCAGAACACTTATAAAAATATTATAAATTATACCATCGAAAAACTAGTAAGACACCATAACCAAAAAGCTTGTGCTATATAGTTTGATATGTCGTTAGTTGATCTACTAATAACTTCCCTATACTGAATCTACTGAAAAAAATACCGGGGTATGTCTATAAATATCATTTTTGAAGTTCATATGTTAAATCTTTAATAACCTTATCATAACCAATAAAAAGTATAATATTCTTTAAAATAATAGACTATATATAAAGCTATCCCCACAATAATAATTTTGGTGATTTCATTTACAACACCATTAAAATCTATTTCCTTATTTGCTATTCCGTCAACAATAAAAACTTAATCTATCAGAAGGATATAGGGTAAAAGTAATATGAAGCTATTGAGGCTATTAAAGCAATTAATATTCTTACTTTATCTTTATAAATAATACTACCAATTTTTTCATAATATCACTATTACTGACTTCATTATTCATTGTTTCACCTTCTTTACTAAATTAATTTATAAAAAGAGGTATTAAACCTCTTGTCTATAAATATTTTTTTATATGCATTTTCCTTAAATTCCTCAATCGCCTCTTTTGCTAGACTATCTACTAATTCATTTAATTCAACACCTGTGTGTGCCTTAACTTTTTATAAAATTTAATTTTACTTTTTGCTGACGCCTTACGAGCGAACTCAACATAATCTTTTTGTATAATTTAAATTTGCCTTCCATTCCCCTGTCACCCAAGACTCTATACCTTCATAATCATAGAAAATTGTTATTTCAGGAATCTTTTTTTATCTACTGCGTACCACATAACAAATTTAGCTGCTTCTATTTCTCCAGCAACATTATGTAATTCTGCATATTCTTCTTTATTTCCAGCATGCTTTAAATTGATATTTGTTTTCACCATCAACTATGACTACTCCCGATCCATATATTTTTGTATGCTCTGTCAAAACTACCATCAATATATGCATAAACACCGTCTACACTTTCTATATTTTTTTCTTTCTAAATTTATTATTATTTAAAAAAACCATAGGCATCCTCCATGTTATCAAAACTTTTTGTATATCGCTCCTTTATAGCCTATGACTTGTTTTTTTGGCACTCAGGCCAAGTTAGGTACACTCCTGCTTTCCTACCTTTTTACCGCGTAATACTTTCTCATTAAAAATCTCCTATTCATTCTTTTCCTTACTAATTATACTATATAAAATTTTTTTCAAGTAAATTTTTTTGTTAGAAATTCTTCTTTTTTATTTAATGCTATTTTTTTATAAAATAATACATTAAAAAAACAACGTTTATAAAATTTATCAATTGAATTTTTTGCGCATTTTAATGTAAAATTGAAGTGCTTATAAATTTTTTTAATAAAAATTTTAAGAATAAACACATTTTAGGAGAATTACAATGAGTAAATATCATTTTATAGGTATTAAAGGATCTGGAATGAGTTCTCTTGCTCAAATTGCTTATGATATGGGGCATGAAGTACAAGGATCTGATGAAGAAACCTATTTTTACACAAGAAAAAAATTAGAGCAACGTAATATCCCTATGTATGGGTATAACGTTGAAAAATATTAAAGAAGGCTTTGAGGTTATTTTAGGAAATGCCTTTCGATGAAACACATATCGAATACCGTGCAGCAAAAGACTTAGGTCTAAAAATCTATACTTACGCACAATTTTTAGGGAAATTATTAGATGAAATCCCATCTATCGCGGTAACTGGTGCACATGGTAAAACTACTACATCAACAATGGTTAGTAATATCTTCAAACATAACTTCGTGACATCTTACCTTATTGGTGATGGTACAGGTCATGGTGAAAAAAATTCTGACTACATTGTTGCGGAAGCATGTGAGTATTATCGTCACTTTTTAGCTTACCACCCAAAGTATGCGATAGTAACTAATATTGACTTTGACCACCCTGATTACTTTAACGATGAACATGATATGTTCGATGCTTTCCAAAGCTTTGTTAACCAAGTTAAAGATACTGTTGTTATTTGTGGGGATGACCGCCTTGCTTCTCAATTAAAACCTAGTACAGCAAAAGTTGTTACATATGGATTTAATGAAGGTAATGATTATCAAATAAAAAATGTAAAAACTACTTCAGAAAATAGTGAATTTGATGTTTATAAAAACTCTGAATTATTAGGAACATTTACTATGGCTGTTTTTGGACTACATGATATTTCAAATGCTACATCTGCAATCGCATTAGCTGATATTTGTGGTCTAAGTACTGATGAAATCCAACAATCACTTGGTTCATATCACCATGCTGAAAGAAGATTTACTGAGCACAAAGTTGGAACTAATGTTGTTGTTGATGACTATGCTCATCACCCAAGTGAAATTAAAGCAACAATCGATAGTGCGCGTAGAAAATATAGCGACAAACAAATTATTGCAATATTCCAACCACACACATATACACGTACAGCTAAATTCTTAAATGAGTTTGCTGAAAGCTTACTAACTGCAGATAAGGTATTCCTATGCCCTATTTTCGCTTCAGTTCGTGAGAAAGAGAAAATTGTTGGTATTGAAGATTTACAAAAAGTTACACCAGGTTCAGAAATTATCTATGGTGAAGAAAACTTTGATAAATTAAACTTCGATAATAGTGTTATACTGTTCATGGGAGCTGGAAATATCAATAAACTTTGTAATAAATTTGTGGAACAAAACTCAAATAAATAATTGTACAAATATTAAATAAAATAAAGGAAAGAATTTTAAGGAGGAAATAAAAAAATGCTAGATATTAATTGGCAAATATTGGCTTATGCTGGAATTTTTCTTGCAGGCTTAGGTGTATTAATCGCCTGTGTAAGTGCTGCTAGAACTTTAGGTACTGTAAGAAAATCTCTTGCTGCTGCAACTGAATGCGTAGAAGATGTTACAGATATCGCTGAAGACGCATTAAAAACTTGCTCAAGATTTAAACGAAACTATTAAAAAAAAGTTGAAGGAAATTTAGAACCTATTATGTTAGAAACTAATATTTTTACTTCAAAACACTAATATTCTTGCTGAAGATCTTCAAGTTAAATCTGAAAAATTAGATCCATTATTTAATTCTGCTGAAAGGATTGGCTAATTCAATTAATGGATTACAAAGTTCTGTAGACAATATGAAATCTAATGTTACAAACTTCAAAGCGAAAAAGTGATAAGCGAAAAAGAAAACTTTGTAGAAAAAAAGTAGAAGAAAATAAAGAAAAAAAGCTTCTAAATTATTAAACAAATTTTTTAAAAAAAGATAAAGTTGAAAAAGAAGAACTTTAATTTTAAAAATACCACGAAAGAAACAGTTAAATTTAGTAATTTAATTGTTTCTTTTTTTACAAAAATCTTAATTTAACTTGTATAAAAAAACATCACTAAAAGTGCTATTAAATGGCTAAATAAAAAAAGAATTATCATGGAATACGTTTTTCTTTGAAATTTTTTAAAAATTTGAGCTTTCCTCTTGATTTTATTTGCAATATACTATATTATACTCAAAGTAAAATAAAAAAATTAAAAAGGAGAAAAAGTATTATGTTAAACGAATTTAAAAATTTGCTTTTAGAGAAATGTTCTTGATTTAGCAGTTGGGGTTATTATCAGGGGCTGCGTTTGGTAAAAATCGTTAGTTCATTAGTAACTGACATTATGATGCCAATTATCGCTCTTGTATTCCCATCTAAGCCAGATTTCACTAATTTAGCTTGGGAAGGTATCAAGTACGGTAACTTCATCCAAGTTAGTATTGACTTCTTAATCACTGCATTTGCTATCTTTATCTTTGTTAAAGCTATTAACACTGCTAAAGACAAAATGTCTAAAGAAGAAGAAGCTGAAGAAACAGTTGAAGTTGATTCTAAAGAAGAACTTCTTAAAAGAAATCCGTGATTTATTAAAAAAATAATATTTGATTAAAATTATTAAAAGGTCTGACATTGTCAGACCTTTTTTTATTATTTATAATTTAGTAATTTCTCATTTATTTCTCTTATACTTTTTCTTATACTAAAATACTTTACTACACCTATTACTACATATATTATACTAGCAAGTAGAATCATTGATAAAAATGCTGTAAAGCTGCTAAACCATTTTTAAATAGTAACCTGCTAGTACCAGCGGTAAAAGTATTAAGCAATAATGAGCAATAAAAAGTTATTTTAATATTATCATTAAGCTTACTTTGGAATATATTACTTGCTAAACCTTGTAGTAACCCTAAAATAGCAAATACAATCGTCTCAACTAGTACAGCTGTATTCACGCTACTAAAACTTTCAATAAATATTGGTTTTCCTGGAGAGAATTCTCCGTAAGCCATACTAAATATTAAATTAAGTAGATTACCTGCACCAATACCTAACAACATATATATAACTAATTTTTTGAAATGTTCTCATTTTTCTTTCCTCCTATAAGCCAAAGTTTAGTTTTTAAAATCTTTTTAACAATCTGCGAGATACATAACTAATATCTGAATTTTTTTATAAACTATAACTATTGTTCCTCTAATACTTAAATCCAAATTTTTTTAATAAATTTAATATTAGCTATCTCACTTTTGTGATATTTTTTTACAAAAATCTTTAGTTAATAAGTTATTCATTTCATACAATTTCTTTCTTACGACAAACTTTCCTTTTGTTGTAACTACAAAAACTTTCCTATCTTCTACAAAGACTCTTATTATATCCGAAATATCTAATACACAAACTTGATCATCAGCTATTCCAACTAAATAATCTTCTTTTATATTCTATATAATTTACCAACTCTTGAACTTCATCATTTATCTTATCCGTTGATATTGTTACTAATATTTCTTTAAACTTTTCATCAATATTTAATTCTACTTTCATAATTTATCACCACCTTTTTCTCTTTTGTTACTTATATTTTTATATAATTAAATTGTAAAAATCTACAACAAATGTATATGTGGTTAATTCTCATGCCTATATGGTTATAAATAAAAAAGAGTTCAGTTAATTATGAAATTAACTGAACTCCTTAAAATTAATTTATTTTTAAATTTTGTGTCAGATAAAGCTGCTTGAAGTGATTCTTTAGCTACATCACCTTCAACAGTTAAAAGTTTTTCTTGGATATTAACTTCAACACTATCAACATTTTCTAATTTTAGATAATTTATCTTTAACAGTAGCTACACAGCCACCACATTTTACACCTTCGATATTATAAGTATTTTTCATGATTATTCCTTCTTTCTTATTAATTTAATTTTATTCTTTTTAATCTTAACGCATTTAATACTACTGATACTGAGCTAAACTCATTGCCCCCTACTAACATAGGGATTTAATAAAGGACCTCCAAATAGATACACAATACCCATTGCAAAAGGAATACCTATTACATTGTGAAAAACGCTGAGAATAAGTTTTCTTTTATATTCCTTATTGTTTTTCTACTTAAGTTTATCACATTAACAACAGTATTTTAAATCTGATTTAATAAGTACTACATCTGCAGCATCTATAGCTACATCTGTACCCGTACCAATGGCTAATCCTACATCAGCTTGAACTAAGGCTGGAGCATCATTGATTCCATCTCCTACCATAGCAACTTTTTCTTCCCTGATTCTTGTAATTTTTTATTTCATTTTGCTTTTATCTTCTGGTAATGCTTCACTTATAACTTTATCTATTGATAATTCTTTAGCTATTACTTGTGCTGTTTTTGCATTATCACCAGTTAACATTACTACTTCTATACCTAGTTTATGCAACTGCTCTACTGTTTTTGCACTACTATCTTTAACTTGATCAGCTACGCAATAATTCCAGAAAGCACATTATCTATTGCAATGTATAAAGGTGTTTTACCTTCAGGAAGCATATTTTTTTCAGCATTATTAATATTATCTGCAATATTAACATTATTATTTAACATTAGTTTTTATTACCAATTAGGATATTTTTATTATTTACTACTGCAACTACACCTAAACCTACTAGAAATTAAAATCTTTTTACTTCTAAAATTTCAAGATTTCTATTTTTAGCTTCTTCTACTATTGCTAAACCTAGTGGATGTTCAGAAAGATATTCAACACTTGCGACCATCTGTAAAAATTTCTTCTTCAGTATAGTTATTATATGTTAATGCATTAGTTGCAGCAAGTTTACCTTCTGTTAATGTTCCAGATTTTGTCAAATACTACTGTATCTACTTCTTTAGTTATTTGTAGAGCTTCTGAACTTTTTATTAAAATACCATTTTCTGCACCTTTACCTGTCCCAACCATAATAGCTGTTGGTGTAGCAAGACCTAAAGCACATGGACAAGCTATAACAAGAACTGAAATTATAATTGTAGAGAAAAGATCCATGTTTCTCCTCCAACAAAAATACCATACTCCTCCGGCTACTAAAGCCAAAGTAATAATGATAGGCACGAATACACCTGATATTTTATCAGCTAATTTTGCTATTGGTGCTTTAGAGCTTTGAGCATCTTCTACTAGTTTTATTATTTGAGATAAAGTAGTATCTTCACCTACTCTAGTAACTTTCATTTTAAAGACACCTGTTTTATTTAGACTAGCACCTACTACTTTACTGTCTACACTTTTTCTACCGGTAGACTTTCACCTGTTAACATTGATTCATCAACTGATGAGTACCCTTCAATTACAACACCATCTAAAAGGTATTTTTTTCTCCCGGACGTACTAATAATACATCACCCTACAACTATTTCTTCTACGTTTACTACTGATTCAACACCGTCTTTGATAATGTTTGCTGTTTTGTGCAAGATTTATTAGTTTACTTATTGCATCAGTTGTACGACCTTTTGATACAAGCTTCAAAATATTTACCCTAAAGTTATTAAAGTAAAGTATAACCAGCAGATTCATAATATAGATTCATCGCTGCATGTTTATCACCTAAATAAGCTAAAGATAGTAGAGTATAAGCTATATAAAATGCTGCTCCAGTACCAAGTGCTACAGAGTGTATCCATATTTGGTCTTCTTCTAAATAAAAGATTTTGTTCCTACTATGAAAACTGTCTCCTAATATATTACCGGTAATACTAATATTAACTGCACTGTTGAGTATAATCTAGGACTTTGCATTGGTGTCAGGATACTTGGTATCGGTAAGCCAGACATATCTGCCATAGCAATATAGTGCAGGTATAGTAAAAATGCAGAACAAAAAATCTTTTTCCATACATTATCGATTTGTTTTTCTTTTTTTATCTACTTGGTTATCTATGCTTTTATCAATATCTAATTTAGCTTTATAACCAACTTTTATCACTTCTTGCTCAATTTGTCCTACACTTAGTACATTTTTATCAAATCTAACAAACATTTTTTCGGTTGTCAAATTGACTGTTGACTTCTTCTACACCGTCTAGTGATGAAATTGCATCTTCAATACTATTTGCACATGATGCACAGCTCATTCCTTCAATTATGAAAGTTTTTTCTTCAATACTTGTAACTAAGCTAAGTCTATAACCTGCTTTTTCTACAGCATTTATTATATCTTCACTGCTCACATTGGAATCTCTTGTTAGAAAGTAAGTTTTTCTGTTGCTAAGTTTACACTAACATCACTGACACCTTCAAACTTTTTAACACTTTTCTTCAACATGCGCTGCTGCAAGATGCACAACTCATTCCATCTATTGAGTACACTTCTGTTCATAAATTTCACCTCATTAATTTAATTATCATATGTTTTGTTTACATCTGTAATCTCTACATAAAATAAGTATACTACTTTTTCGTTTACATTTGTCAATGATTTTTATAGAAATTAAAATACCCTCAAAACAATTGTTCTGGGCATTAGTTATTCTAGTTTATCACATTAGCTGATGTTCTGTTTTAATTACTTCTACAGCTGCTTCTAATCCACCCTTCAACAAGGTTCTGAATAGCTGTTTCTGTGTAAAATGCTGTATGTGGTGATAAAATTACATCATCACTGATTATTAGTGTTTGTAATTCATTCATCAAATTCTTTATCTTCAAGTTTTCGACATATTTACCTTCATTTCATAAACATCTAATCCCACACTAACAGTTTCCCACTATCAAGTGCGCGTAGTAATGCTTTAGTATCAACTAACATACCTCTGCATTTAACAAGATAGAGTTATCTTTCATTTTTGATAAAAATTCATCATTTACCATATGATTATAATCTTTTTATAGCTGGCATATGGATAGTTATAATATCTGAATTAGTAATAAGATCATCAATGTTGTCAACATATTCTAATATACAGCGAGCATCATTAGGATAAATATCGTAACCTAGTACTTTTGAACCTAAAAGCCTTAAATAGTTTAGTTGCTTGTGTTCAAATTCTACTGTTCTATCACCTACTGTTAATGTTCTTAGTTCTCTTGATGAGATACCAGGATTCCATGAAATTGCTGTTTCATTTCTTTTTGGATTTTCATTAGTATTTCTACTAATTCTTAAAGCTGTTGTTAGTACATGCTCAGCGATTGCGTTTGGAGAATAAGAAGGAACATTAGTCATTTTAATATCCAATTCTTTTCATTAATTCTAAATCATAAATGTCAAATCCTGCAGAACGTGTAGCAAATACTTTTATCTCTTGCTCTTTTGTGATTCATAAACTTCTTTTTCGAAAGGTTTATTTGGGCAAAAGAACTCACCATCTTTACCTTCTAATAAATGTTTATTACTGGTGTTAGCTCTTCTGAATACACATCAACTTCCACTTCCAGGATGTGAAAAGCAATCCAATTATTTAATGCCACTGTCATCTTCTCTCTTAAATTCATCAGTACTAGTTTTCATACCTCATGGTCTCCTTTATATTTGGTTATAATAATAACAAATTTTTAATTTATAATATCAGGTTTCATCCTTAAAACCATAATTACATAAACTTTTATAAACTTTCCTTAACTATCTAGTTCCAAAAATAATTCTTCTTCATTATCTTAACTTCTTTATACACTTAACATCTTTTGGCAATTTTGATTATGGCGTTGTCAAATAATATTCCAGTCAGCATTATTAGCCCTGCTATATCATCATTTTCTAATGAATTCACCTATGAAGAATAACTTATATTTAAATCTAATTTTTCTGTGCATGTTCAAAATTCTTTTATCAGGTTTATTTATACAAGGTCATGAAACTATAATATTATCTTTATGTATCAATTTTTCTACCTAGTACCTTTACCTTTGACCATTGATGATCACTAGGCCCATTGTAATAACTGCAAGTTTAATATTATTTCAAGGGAATAATCTAAGATACTTTTGTTAGCTCAGTCATTCTAAACGTCCTGATTTTTCTTATATTCTTTTGAAAATTTAGTGCCTCTTCATCACTTAATATAATGTTTAAATCATTTGCCGCTTGTTTAACTCGGTAAATGTGATATTCATCTAAGTCATATTCGTTTCTTGAATCTTCATATTTTACCTCACTATAGTACCTACTTAAACAATATAACTTCTCAATATCAACTTTGTGTTTAACAATTTATTATACGCATCTCTAAATGGAACTATTGCTCATAAAAGTATCATCAACATCAAAACAAAACTATAGACTTCTCCTTAAAATAATTTTATCAACTTAGTTGATCATTCGGAAAAACAATAGCGTAATCCTAATTTCAAATCGAACGTCATTTTAAACATACAATAATAATTATATATATAATTTAGAGATAGTCAATAAATACCCGAACATAATAAATAACTCCTTAAAACTATGTTCTGAGGTTGTTTTTATTCAATGCATCTACTACTTTACTACTATTGAACTTTCTTTCCCAATCTTTTCAAAATCAATTACTGATTTATCAGTATATGGATACCATCTTGTTTCTTATACATCTGGCGCTATTTACTTCTGCACCGCAAGGTATATTTTTAATTGTTTAACATTTTAAAACTGCTGCTAATATTTCTGTTTTATAATCTTTCAATAATTCTTTTATCTCAACAATAACTTCTTCTGCATCTTGTCCAATATTTTCTAATCTATTCACATGAGACTACATAACTCGCATTTGCAACTAATGCTTGCATTGCAGATAACACCGCTGTTGCAGTGACATTAATACCTTCTTTGTCACAAAGTCTAATAGCTTCTAATCCTTCTTTGTAACTGGAATTTTTATAAAAATGTTTCTCCAAATATGCTTTTAGTGTCTTAGCTTCTTCTAATATCTTTTGTGGAAATTTTCAGTCGTTTGGTGAATTTCATACTTATCATAAGCAAACTCTTTAATTTCTGCTAACTTTTCTTCTAAGGGTTTATCTATTTTAGATAGTATACTTGGATTTGTTGTTATCCCTGCTATACTGTAATATTTAGCTATTTCTTTGCTTTATTAATATCTGCTATCTAATAATATTTTACTCATTTTTCCCTC
>BNJU01002570.1_pt1:0-170000 | contig 240318 bp, 282 predicted proteins | sample 8539281 | NCBI WGS metagenome assembly BNJU01 (sample SAMD00202456, study PRJDB9452) | human saliva metagenome | isolation source: human saliva | place: Japan
GCTGGGCGTTTGTTCTTAGCAATCATAGATTTTTTTAGCCATTAGTTTTACCTCCTATATTATTTTTGCAAACGGCATACCAAGGCCAGTAAGCAATGCACGTGATTCTTCGTCTGTGTTCGCAGTAGTTACGATTACGATATCCAAACCACGAGTTTTATCAACATCATCAAAGTTGATTTCTGGGAAGATCAATTGTTCTTTTCACACCAAGTGTGTAGTTTCCGCGTCCGTCAAATGATTTTTGTTGGAACACCATGGAAGTCACGAACACGTGGAAGTGAAACTGAAACCAATTTGTCCAAGAATTCGTACATACGTTCGCCACGAAGAGTTACTTTCGCACCGATCGCTACACCTTCACGAAGACGGAAGCCGGCGATTGATTTTTTAGCTTTTGTGATAAGTGGTTTTTGACCTGAGATCAATGCCAATTCTTCAGCAGCTTTCTCAAGGTTTTTAGCGTTAGAAACAGCATCTCCAACACCCATGTTCAAAACGATCTTATCAACTTTTGGCACTGCCATAACTGATGAGTAGTTAAATTGTTCAGTCAAAGCTGGAACTACTTCATTAAGGTATTTTTCTTTTAAACGATTAGCCATTATACTTCTCCTTTCCTTCGTGATTAGTCAAGCACTTCGCCTGATTTTTTGTTATAACGAACTTTTTTGCCGTCTACGAATTTGTAGCCAACACGTCCAGCAACACCGTTCTTGTCCAAGACTTGAACGTTTGATACATGGATTGGAGCTTCTTTTTCGATGATAGCACCTTGAGGGTTTTCGTTATTTGGACGTTGGTGTTTTTTAACAAGGTTTACACCTTCAACAACAACTTTATTTACTTTTGGAAGAGCAGCAACGACTTTAGCTTCAACACCTTTGTCTTTACCAGCAATTACACGAACTTTGTCGCCAGTTTTTACAAACATTTTATTCTCCTTTTATTCTTACGCCCGATGGGCACCCTGGCCAATGAGCCAGGGGACTGTGTTTGTGATTTTTAAAATTAAAGTACTTCTGGAGCAAGTGATACGATCTTCATGAAACCACCGTCACGCAATTCGCGAGCGACTGGGCCAAAGATACGAGTTCCGCGAGGAGTTTTGTCTTCACGGATGATCACTGCAGCATTTTCGTCGAATTTGATGTATGAACCATCTTTACGACGAGCACCTGATTTAGTACGAACGATAACAGCTTTTACAACGTCACCTTTTTTAACCGCACCACCAGGAGTAGCTTGTTTTACAGATGCCACAATAACATCACCGATGTTTGCAAATTTACGTCCTGAACCACCAAGAACTTTGATAGTCAAGATTTCGCGAGCACCACTGTTGTCTGCGACTTTCAAACGAGTTTCTGTTTGAATCATTTCAGTTTTCTCCTTTCAGGTTAGATTAGATGATGACCGCTTCTTCAACAACTTCTACAAGACGGAAGCGTTTTGTAGCTGAAAGCGGACGAGTTTCCATGATACGAACGATATCGCCTTCTTTGGCAACGTTGTTTTCATCATGAGCTTTGTATTTTTTAGAATAGTTGATACGTTTACCATAGACTGGGTGGTTACGTTTAGTTTCAACTACAACTGTGATTGTTTTGTCCATTTTGTCAGACACAACGCGTCCAACAAGAACTTTACGATTATTGCGTTCCATTGAAATTCTCCTTCCCTAGTCTATTATTTAGCTTCTGATTGAACAGTTTTGATACGAGCGATTTGTTTTTTCACTTCTTTCAAACGTCCAGTTTGCTCCAATTGACCTGCAGCAGCTTGGAAACGAAGTTCAAACAATTCTTTTTTCAATTCATTTTCACGCTTCGCGAGTTCTTCTTGAGAAAGACCACGAAGTTCTTTAACAAATTCTTTTACTTCTGTAAGTTTCATGACCTCTCCTTATTTTGCTTCACGTTTTACGAATTTACATTTAACTGGTAATTTGTGGCTTGCAAGACGAAGCGCTTCACGAGCGATCTCTTCAGATACACCAGCAACTTCAAACATTACTTTACCACGTTTAACTGGTGCTACCCAACCTTCAGGTGCCCCTTTACCAGATCCCATACGTACCCCGATAGCTTTAGCGGTGTATGATTTGTGTGGGAAGATTTTGATCCAAACCTTACCACCACGTTTCATGTAACGAGTCATGGCAATACGAGCAGCTTCGATTTGGCGGTTAGTAATCCAGTGGCTAGTTGTAGCCTGAAGACCGTATTCACCGAATGATACTTCTTTTCCACCTTTTGCTTCACCGCGCATTTTACCACGGAATTCGCGACGGTGTTTTACACGTTTAGGTACTAACATTGGTTATTTACCTCCTTTAGCGTCTTTACGAGCTGGAAGAACTTCACCACGGTAGATCCACACTTTAACACCAAGTTTACCGTAAGTTGTATCTGCTTCTTCCCAAGCGTAATCGATGTCTGCGCGAAGTGTGTGGAGTGGAACTGTACCTTCAGAGTATCCTTCAGCACGAGCAATATCTGCACCGTTCAAACGACCTGATACTTGAGTTTTGATTCCTTTAGCTCCAGCGCGCATAGTACGTTGGATCGCTTGTTTTTGAGCACGACGGAAAGCCACACGTTGCTCCAATTGACGAGCAATTCCTTCACCAACAAGGTGAGCATCCAAGTCAGGACGTTTGATCTCGATGATGTTGATGTGAACTTGTTTACCTGTCAATTTGTTAAGAGCTGCACGAAGTGCATCGACGTTTGCTCCACCTTTACCGATAACCATACCTGGTTTAGCAGTGTGAAGTGAAACGTTAACTTTGTTTACTGCGCGTTCGATTTCAATAGTAGAAACCGCTGCGTCAGCTAATTCTTTTTGAATAAATTTGCGGATTGCAAGATCTTCATGAAGGTAATCCGCGTATTCTTTTTCAGCATACCATTTGGCATCCCAATCACGGATGATGCCGACACGCATTCCAATTGGATGTACTTTTTGACCCACGATGTTACCTCCTTATTTTTCTGTCACAACCACTGTGATGTGGCTTGTGCGTTTGTTGATTGGTGAAGCTGAACCTTTCGCACGTGGACGGAAACGTTTCATCGTTGGTCCTTCGTTTGCGAATGCTTCAGATACTACCAAGTTTGCTTTTTCCAAACCAAAGTTGTTTTCAGCGTTTGCTACTGCTGAGTTCAACACTTTCAAGATGATTTCAGCTGCTTTGTTTGGAGTGAATTTCAAGATTGCTACTGCATCGGCTACGCTTTTACCACGGATGTTGTCAAGAACAAGACGTGATTTACGAGGTGAAACACGCACTGTACGAGCCATTGCTTTAGCTGAAGTAATTTCTGCCATTTATGTTCTCCTTATTTTCTACGTGTCTTCTTGTCATCTGCAGCGTGACCTTTGTAAGTACGAGTTGGTGCAAATTCACCAAGCTTGTGACCTACCATGTCTTCTTGGATGTAAACAGGTACGTGTTTACGTCCATCATAAACTGCGATAGTGTAACCAATGAAACTTGGGAAGATCGTTGAACGACGTGACCAAGTTTTGATAACTTTTTTCTTTTCGTCGTTAGCTTGAGCTTCAACTTTTTTCATCAAATGCTCATCGACGAAAGGTCCTTTTTTAAGACTGCGTCCCATTTTATTTTTTTCTCCTTTAAATATAGTACCACAGCGGCTTGCGCTCACAAGGAGCGCTACCGAGCTGGCGGATCATCTAGCGCTTAAGCGACTAGTTCTAAATTATTTCTCGTTGCGACGACGAACGATAAGTTTGTCAGATTTCGCTTTCTTGTTACGAGTTTTAAGACCAAGAGCAGGTTTGCCCCATGGAGTAGATGGCGCTTTACGACCAACTGGTGCTTTACCTTCACCACCACCGTGTGGGTGATCATTCGGGTTCATTACAGAACCACGAACTGTTGGACGGATACCTTTCCAACGGCTACGACCAGCTTTACCAAGGTTTACAAGTCCATGTTGTTCGTTTCCGACAACACCAACTGTAGCACGGCAAGTACCAAGGATCATACGAACTTCGCCTGATTGAAGACGAACAAGTACGTATTTACCTTCAGCACCCAATACTTGAGCAGAAGCTCCAGCAGCACGTACCAATTCTCCACCACGACCTGGTTTCAATTCGATGTTGTGGATCAAAGTACCAACTGGGATGTTAGCAAGTGGAAGAGCGTTTCCGACTTTGATATCTGCTTCTGGACCTGAAACGATGCGTTGACCAACTTCAAGACCTTTTGGAGCGATGATGTATGCTTTCACACCGTCAGTGTAGTGTACCAAAGCGATGTTTGCAGAACGGTTTGGATCGTACTCAATTGTTTTTACAACTGCTTCAACGTTATCTTTGTTACGTTTGAAGTCAATCAAACGGTAATGACGTTTGTGTCCACCACCTTGGTGACGAACTGTGATACGTCCGTTGTTGTTACGACCTGCTTTGCTCTTCAATGAAACGAGCAAAGATTTCTCTGGTGTGCTTGTTGTGATTTCAGCGAAATCCAAAGAAGTCATATTACGGCGACCGTTTGTTGTTGGTTTATAAACACGAATTCCCACGATATTTCCTCCTTAGATTATTCAGCTTCAGTAGCGAACAACTCGATTGCTTTTGAATCAGCTGTAAGCGTGATGATAGCTTTTTTAGTTTTTGAAGTAAAACCAGTGTAACGCCCAACACGTTTAGCTTTTGGTTTTACGTTTACAGTGTTCACATTCGCAACTTTTACACCTTCAAAGGCAGCTTCAACAGCTTGTTTGATCAAAAGTTTGTGAGCGCGAGTGTCAACTTCGAATACATATTTGCCTGCTTCAAGTTGAGCCATTGACTTTTCAGTGATAACAGGTTTTTTGATAACATCATACAAATTCATTATGCAAGAACCTCCTCGATTTTAGAGATAGCTGCTTGAGTAACAAGAAGTTTGTCACTATTTGCGATGTCAAGAACACTTGCAGTTGTAGCAGTCGCAACTTTCACGTTTGGAAGGTTACGAGCTGAAAGAGCTGCGAATTCGTTTCCTTCTTCAAGAATAACAAGGACTTTAGAATCGATGCTCAAAGCTGCAAGAACTTTTGCAAATTCAGCAGTTTTTGGAGCTGTAAATTCAAGAGAATCAACGGCTACAAATTTGTTTTCAGCAACTTTTTCTGAGTAAACAGATTTAAGCGCAAGGCGACGAACTTTTTGAGGAAGTTTGTACGCATAGCTACGTGGAGTTGGTCCGAAGACGATTCCACCACCACGCCATTGTGGAGAGCGGATAGAACCTTGACGAGCACGTCCAGTTCCTTTTTGACGCCATGGTTTGCGTCCGCCACCTGAAACAGCTGAACGGTTTTAACTGCGTGAGTTCCTTGACGAAGGCTAGCACGTTGGCTGATGATCACATCAAATACAACTGCTTGGTTTGGTTCGATACCAAAGATCGCATCGTTAAGAACAACTTCGCCCGCTTGTTTACCAGTTTGGTCGAATAATGTTACATTTGCCATTTTGACTGTATTCCCCTTTCCTTATTATTTACCAGCTTTAACTGCTGACTTGATAGTGATAAGAGATTTCTTAGCACCTGGTACGTTACCTTTAATAAGGATAACGTTCTTTTCTGGAACAACTTGTACAACTTCAAGGTTTTGAATAGTTACGCGGTCGCCACCCATACGTCCTGCAAGGTTTTTACCTTTGAATACGCGGTTAGGTGCAACAGGTCCCATAGAACCTGGACGACGGTGGTAACGAGAACCGTGAGCCATAGGTCCACGTGATTGTCCGTGGCGTTTGATAACACCTTGGAAACCTTTACCTTTAGAAGTACCAGTTACATCAACAATGTCTCCAGCTTCGAAAGTATCAACTGTGATTTCAGCACCAACTTCCAAGCCTTCAACGTTTTTGAATTCACGAATGAAGCGCTTAGGAGCCGTGTTAGCTTTTGCTACATGTCCTTTAGCAGGTTTGTTGCTCAATACTTCGCGTTTGTCATCGAAACCAACTTGGATAGCGTTGTAACCATCTGTTTCAACAGTTTTAACTTGAAGAACAACGTTTGGAGTTGCTTCGATAACTGTTACAGGGATCAATTCGCCAGCTTCAGTGAAGATTTGAGTCATTCCCACTTTTTTCCCTAAGATTCCTTTTGTCATGAGAAAATAGTTCCTTTTCTATAGTTTTTTTATTCAAAAAGTTTTTAACGAGCGTTTTTTATGCTCAAGGTATCAAGCTTTAGATTAAAGTTTGATTTCTACGTTTACACCACTTGGAAGATCCAATTTCATCAAAGCGTCAACTGTTTTTTGAGTTGGGTTGATGATATCGATCAAACGTTTGTGTGTACGCATTTCGAATTGTTCGCGAGAATCTTTGTATTTGTGAGTCGCACGAATGATTGTGTAGAGGCTACGCTCAGTTGGAAGTGGGATTGGACCCGCAACTTGTGCACCTGTACGAGTAGCTGATTCTACGATTTTTGCAGCCGCTGTGTCAAGTGTACGGTGTTCGTACGCTTTCAAACGGATGCGGATTTTTTTGTTTGCCATCTTTTTCTCCTTTTCGTCTATTTAAGATAATAGGCTAGCTCCACAAGAAAACCGACGCGCGTTGCGTGGCAATGCAACCGAGCGTGTCGCAACCTCTTGCATCAAAGCTAATAGCTGTTTTTCACAGCACCATAGTAGTTTAACACAATGAAAGCCCCAATGCAAGGGATTTGAATAGATTTTTTTCGTTTTTTTGATGAAAGTGTTTTCGAAAGAAATAGAGTGCTCAAAAAAGTTGCTATTATATAGAAAAAAGGGAGCGAGACAGAACAAATTTATTTCCAAATTTGTTCTGTCTCGCCCCCGCACAGTTGATTAGGTTATCTTTGGAGCTTAACAAGCGAACAAAGATACCAATCAACCACTGCGTCTATCAGTTATTCCTATTATTCTCAGATGGCTGTAGTCTTTTTTCTTCCTATTTAGCTTTTCCTAGAAATTCCGTCCTGATTTGTTATAGCCATATTTTTCGACGAAATGCTCACGGAATTCTAAGAGATTGTCATCCATGATGGCTTGACGGACCTGCTTCATGAGGTTGATCAAGAAGTACAGGTTGTGGTAGCTGGTCAAGCGAATGCCGAAGGTCTCATCTGCCTTGAGGAGGTGGCGAAGATAAGCACGGGTGTAATTCTTACAAGTGTAGCAATCACACTCATGGTCTAGCGGTGTAAAGTCTTCTGCAAATTGCGCATTTTTCACCACCAGACGTCCTTGACTAGTCATACAGGTGCCATTTCGCGCAATCCGCGTCGGTAAGACACAGTCAAACATGTCCACTCCACGAATTACGCCATCGATCAGACTGTCTGGAGCTCCTACTCCCATGAGATAACGAGGCTTGTTCTCTGGTAAGAGCGGAGTTGTGAAATCCAGCACTGCATTCATCTCTTCATGGCTTTCCCCGACAGCTAACCCACCAATAGAATAGCCTGGGAAGTCCATGCTAACGAGATCACGCGCAGACTGACGGCGCAAGTCTTCAAATCCAGCCCCTTGAACAATCCCGAAAAGACCTTGATCATGAGGGCGACGGTGAGCCTTAAGGCCACGTTCTGCCCAACGACTGGTCCTTTCGATTGATTTCTTCACATAATCATAGGGTTGATAGAACTGAGGACATTCATCGAAGGACATCATGATGTCGCTCCCTAGATTATTTTGGATCGAGATGGCCTTTTCTGGGGAGAGGAACATCTTCGAACCATTGAGGTGGTTTTTAAAGGTTACCCCTTCTTCGGTGATATTGCGGGTATCCGCTAGTGAATAGACCTGGAAGCCTCCACTATCTGTCAAAATGGGCTGGTCCCAGTTCATGAACTGGTGCAGTCCTCCTGCTTTTGCGACCAAGTCGTCCCCCGGACGAAGCCAGAGATGGTAGGTGTTGGCCAAAATAATTCCGGAACCCATTTCCTTGAGTTCTTCTGGCGATTGGGTCTTAACGGTTGCCTGAGTCCCTACAGGCATAAACATTGGGGTTGGGAAGGTCCCGTGGGGGGTGATAATTTCTCCCAGACGAGCTCCTGTATGCTTTTCTTTTTTGATTAATCGATATTGAATCGGTGAATCTGTCATGGTTACCTCCGTACTGGGAAAAACAGTCCCAGCCTTCTTATTCCTGTCACAGGATCTCCTGTGAGCACCTGTACGATTGTACCAAATTTTACCAGCTCTGTCACGGACTTGTGTTATAATAAAGGGTACTACTACCATGAAAGAGGACATTATGAATATCAAATTGGTTCGTGCTCAAGCTCGTCAGCTGCAATTGCAACATCCCAAAGTCTTCTCCTACTTTGCTTTGCCAACTTTCCTGACAATCCTTGCAAGTTACATGCTGACAGGGACAGACATCACTGAAACACTTGCTCACATGGAACTTAGAGAAGGGATGCTCTTTCTTCTAAGTCGGCAGATTTTCCCTGCGATTATTGGATTTATCCTTTCTTTTCTCTATTTAGGGGCAACTTTTCGCTTTTTGATTTCTGCCTCTAGCAAGGGAGAAAAGAACTTTGGTATCTTCACCATCTTTCAGAGCCAGTATTTTACATCTGCGTTTTTGACGCTATTCATTAAGCAAGTTATCCTGTCTTTGTGGGGGGGCCTCCTCTATGTGAGTCAACTTCTCTTAACGGTGGTCAGCTATCACGTTCTCGCTATCAATGAATCCTCCTCCACTACGTCTACCCTTAGAGCGGATACTCCAGAAGTTCAAGCAATTCTTAAGTTAGCTCCAACGATGACGACCGGCCTCTTAATGGCTCTGGTTGGGCTCCTGCTCTTCCTCCCTTTTTATTACCAGTATAGTTTGGTCGAATTGATCCTATATAGTCGACTGATGACAGGAACCTATGACGGGCCCATGTCTATCCTCCGCCAAGCAAGGAAGAGATGAAAGGCTTTAAGAGCCACCGCCTTGTTCTTGATTTGAGTCTGCTCGGTTGGCAAATTCTATCTTTTTTCACTTTAGGAATGGCGAATTTTTATGTCAAACCTTATGCAACTAGTTGCCAAATCATCTTCTACCATATCCTCCTTCAAAAACGGATGCAGGCGGACAGTCGCTTCCAGCAAAAGGCGCCGGACCTACCAAAGTCTAATCCTCTTGATTAACAAAGAAAACAAGAAAACCCACCTTCGATTGGAGCCATTCTCCAAAGTACTAGGTGGGTTCTTTTTTCTCTGTTAGGGAAATCCGTCTGCATTTATTTCATCTCTCGTATCAGTTTTAATCACTGAATGAAAGACGAGAGGTTCTGAGATAAACCAAAGGCTATCCTTCTCCTAAGACCAAACGAGTGTGCTCGCGTTTGATACAGCGGTTCATGACGATATCTTCTCGTCCAGCTCCACGAAGGATTTCTTCTGCTTCTTGATTTTCCAGCTCTAGTTGCGCCCAGAAAATCTTCGCATCCGACTCGATAAAGTCACGCGCTACATCTGGCAAAAACTCACTGCGACGGTATACATCGACGATATCTACTGGGAAAGGAATTTCCTGCAAGCTAGCGTACACCGTTTCTCCAAGGATTTGCCCACCGGCTGCACGAGGATTAACAGGAATAATCCGATAGCCCCGCTCTTGCATCTCCTTGCTGACACGATGGCTGGTCGTCTCTTCACGGTCAGATAATCCAACTACAGCGATAATCTTGCTGGTTTCGAGGTAATGTTTGATAATGCCATCACTAGGATTGCGAAATGAATAGGCCATATGAATCTCCTTTTGTATGCGTTTCCTTTCTTTAAATAGTATAACAATACGGAAGGCATTGCAAGTGTTTGTCGTTAAAAGCGGTAGGAAACTAAAAAGTCTCCTACCGCTTTCTGTTTTGAACAAACTCAATCTTATTTGGCTTCATACCATGTTTTGCCTTCATTCTCATCGGCTTCCAGTGGCACCGCAAGCTCAATAGCGGATTCCATGGTCTCTTTGACGAGTTCTTTGACCGCTGCCAGTTCCTCACTTGGTACTTGCAGAACGATTTCATCATGGACCTGAAGGAGCATCTTGGTCTTGTACGCTCCTGCTTCTAGCGCTTGGTCCAAGTGGATCATGGCAATCTTCAAGATATCGGCTGCTGATCCTTGGATTGGTGAGTTGATAGCTGTCCGCTCCGCAAAGCCTCGAACATTGAAGTTGCGGGAATTGATATCTGGAATCTCCCGACGACGCTTGAAGAGAGTCTCCACATAGCTTTTGTCACGCGCTTCCCGCACCACTCTCTCCATATAGTCCTTGATGCCAGGGTAGCGTTCGAAATAAGTCTCAATATAGGCCTTGGCTTCTTTTCGACTGATTCCTAGGTTGTTAGACAGTCCAAAGTCGGAAATTCCATAAACCACACCGAAGTTTACTGCCTTGGCATTTCTCCGGTCATTCGGCGTCACATCTTCTGGTTTTTCAATATTGAAGACCCGCATAGCAGTCGATGTATGGATATCTGCCCCATGTTTAAAGGCATCAATCAAATGCTCATCTCCCGAAATATGGGCCAAGACGCGCAATTCGATCTGTGAATAGTCCGAACTGAGCAAGACACTATTTTCCTCGTCTGGGACAAAGGCCTTACGAATAAGGCGACCTTGCTCCAAACGGACAGGAATGTTTTGCAGGTTGGGATCCACGCTGGACAAACGGCCCGTCTGCGTCAAATCCTGCACATAGCGGGTATGGATCTTCCCATCTTCCAAAATCCAGTCTTGAAGACCAATGACATAGGTCGACTGAATCTTGGCAATCTGGCGGTATTCAAGAATCTTAGACACGATCGGTGAGATTGGAGCTAGGCGTTCCAAGACATCAACAGCTGTTGAATAGCCGGTTTTGGTCTTCTTAGTATATTCAAGAGGGAGTTCCAATTTTTCAAAAAGGATGACACCCAATTGTTTTGGAGAATTAATGTTAAATTCTTCCCCAGCAAGCTCGTAGATTTCTTGAGTCAAACGCTCCAAGACCACCTCGTTTTCCACCTGCATACCTTGGAGGGTCTGGCGCTCTACCTTAATCCCTGCGATTTCCATCTTGGCCAAAACAGCTGCTAGTGGTTGCTCCATATCATAGAGTAAATCTAATTGGTCATGGGCTTGCAACTGCTCCACCATGTGCCCTTCGGTATCCAGTAGAACAGCGACTTTTCGTGCCAAATGCTCTAATAGGACCACCTTTTCTGGGATAGCTTTTTTGGCTCCCTTGCCATAAACGACTTCGTCCAGCGGTAGCGCAATCTGACTATAGAGACTCGCAATGGTTGAAATTTCATTGTCCTCTACGGTCGACAAGAGATACTTGGCCAATCGACTGTCAAAAGCTGGCTTTTGCAGGGTAATGCCCAAGTGGCTGAGCAAGACCTTAGCCCGCTTAAAGTCATAGATCTTGAGGGGCGTTTTTTCGAGAAATTCTTTGAAAATCGGTGTTTGTAAAAGACCAGTATCAGTACTTGCGTAGAGCTGACCTTTGGTCCCCCATGCAAAACCGATGATGGGGTCTGTATGGTAATTGTCCCCAAAAATCTCAAAATGGAAGAAACTATCTTCCGTAAGCATATCTGAAGTGACTTGCTCGACTTCTGTATAGTCAATTTCTACAGGAGCTGCTTCTTCTCCACTTAAATCCAATGCTTGGCGAAGTTGCTTAAAGCCCATCTCTTCATAAAACTTGGCGAGATTTTCTAGATGGGGGCCCGTATAGGTGATATCATCCAGGCCAATCTCAATGGGCGCATTGGTATCAATGGTCGCAAGGGTCTTGGATAGGTAGGCCTGCTCCTTGTCGTTGATGAGGTTTTCCTTCATCTTAGAGGCCTTCATCTCATCGATATGCTCGTAAATGCCATCGAGAGAGCCATACTCTAGGAGTAGTTTGATCCCTGTCTTTTCTCCGATTTTGGTGACACCCGGGATATTATCCGACTTATCTCCCATCAAGGCCTTGAGGTCGATAAATTGCTCTGGTGTCAGTCCCATCTTTTCTTTCAGATAGGCTGGAGTGAATTCCTCAAATTCTGCTACCCCTTTTTTGGAGATTTCCACCACCGTATTGTCATCCGTCAGCTGGATCAAATCCTTGTCCCCAGAGACAATGGTGACTTCAAAGGGTACTGAGGTAGCTTCTGCCATCTTATCAAGCGTTCCAATAATATCATCCGCTTCATACTGGGCCAGCTCATAATGGCGGATTCCCAAATGATCCAGTTGCTCGCGAATAAAAGGGAACTGCTCACGGAACTCATCTGGTGTTTTTGCCCGCCCTCCTTTGTAGTCGGCGTACATCTCCGTCCGGAAGGTCGTCTTTCCTGCATCAAAAGCAACGAGGACATGGGTCGGTTGGATGCGCTCCAAGAGATGACTCAACATGAGGTTAAAGCCATAGACCGCATTAGTATGCAACCCATTGGCATTTTTGAAGCGATCGATTTGATTATAGAGTGCAAAAAAGGCACGAAAAGCGACGGAAGACCCGTCGATGAGTAGTAATTTGTTCTTTTTTTCCATAGGCCTATTATACCACGAATCACAAGGTCTCTGGTACATAAAAACTCTACCCTTTCGGGTAGAGCCTTCTTTAGGAGTTTCTTATGAAAAATGAAGAGAAGTGTTTATTCGCCGTAACAAGAACCTTGTTGTGGCAATTTCTTAAAGCGTTTTGGATAATTAACTGAGATTTTCATTTGCTGTACCTCATTTCTTATTGGATGAGTTTAGTATACAAGAGAAACCTAAACCATTCCTTATAGAAAGCTTCAAGAAAACTAAAAGTTAAGGCGCAAAACACGCGGTTGCTTTTTGCTGCAGACCGGTAACTGAAGATGGAGCCCTTGCCATCGCAGCCCTAAGGATAGGAATGAAAAACTCTTCCCAATCTGGAAGAGCTGATTCTTATCCAAACAGAAGAAGACTGGCTAAAGCGACTATTGCTGGACCACCTTGGGTCAAGATGATTTTTTTATTAGAAGTTACAGCCCCATAAGCTGCTGCACCAATAATAAAGAGCAGAAAGATCGTGACAATTTCACTGTTTCTAGCTACAAAGAGGCCGTAGAGGAGAAAGACACCAATCAGAGCATTATAAATGCCTTGGTTTTTGAAGAGAGCCGTCACAGATGGACGATGCAATTCTTCCTGATCCATATTAAAGACACGACTAGTCGATGCCGATTGAGTTGCTAAACTCTCAAGATAAAAAATATAGAAATGCTCAAAAGCAGCAAGGCTTGCTAAAACAATGGTTAAGACAGACATATTATTCTCCTTTTAAAATGTAATTTGCTCGAGTCCAGACACCAACTTTTCGAGTAGGTGACTCAACTGATTCCGCTCTTTTTCAGAAAGAATCTGATCCATCTGGGCTTTTACCTGTAGATGATGTGCTGGAGGATGGACCAACAACCGATCTCTGGCAAGCTCCGTAAGTTCCACCACAATCTCCCGTTGATTTTCTGGGTTGCGAGTACGAGTAACATAGCCACTAGCTTCTAAGACTTTGAAGTGGCGGGTTAAGGCTGCAGGGTCAATTGCTAGTTTCTCCTGAAGGGCCACTTGGCTACAAGGCGCTTCTGCTACTAACAACTGAAGCATCTGATAACGAGTCAGACTAATGCCCAATTGTTTTTCAAATAATTGGGTTGAAGACTGATCAGCTAGCTTCAACTGATAAAGCAAGTCATGCATTTCTGACATTTCTTCTCTCCAATCTTTTTTTATTGACTTATCAATAATTGATTTATCAAGTATATCATTTTAAAAAAATCGAAGCAATAAATTTGCTTACCTCAAACGAAATAATTTCCTCCTAAGAAAAGCAAAGTAAAAGACCACCGGATTTGGTGGCCTTTTAGGGAGATTATTATGAAAAAGAAAAGTTTTAGGATTTCATAAACAAAGTTAGGAGGTCTTTGTTTATGGTTTTTATTATATCGGATTTATCTTAAAAGATTTCTTAAGGAATTATTTCATTTCCAAAACAAATTGTTTACGGATTCTTTTCATAGCGCCATTCCAGCAACAAAGAAGCCTCACTTTGTTAAATAAGTTAACTTTTTTCTTCTTCAAAATAGAGGCGAATGTCATCCAAATGATGAATTGCATGATTGACATCCGACTTGTAATCCAAAAAATTAATACTCCCGATTCCTGCATTGTCTGCCAAATCAACATCCAGAGTTCGATCACCAATATAATAAGTCTCACTCCGATCCAACTGGTACTTATCCACTAGATAATCAACTCCTTCTGGGTCTGGTTTTCTCCGAAAGCCATTGTCCGTTGTGACAATCTCTTGAAAATAGGATAAGATCCCTAGATCTTCCAAAATTGGGTAGGCATTCTTCCCCTTGTGGGTAAAGACGAATTGGACAATCCCTTTCTCTTTAGCCCAAGCTAAAATCTCTCTAGCTCCCGGCATCAGATGAACTTGGGCGTTTTTCTCACGCAGGCTAGAAGCGCGATAGCGATTCATTTCCTCCGCATCCAAGCCATGTTCTCCGGCCACTTCTTCAAGAAGAGACTGGACGGATTGTCGAAGAATAAAGGCATGGACCGCTTCTCGATCAAAGTCCAGAGAGTAATGGGCATAAGTCTCAGCAATCCCATCTAAAATAGCTTCATAAGAATCCAAAAGAGTTCCATCCAAATCCCAAATAAAAGCTCGTGTCATACATTTTATTCCTTCCATTTCCGATGATAGAGTGTTTTTAAGAAAAACCAGCGAAAACCATTGTCCAAGAGGGTACCTGCCCAAATACCTGGCAAGCCCCAACCAAAGATGACTCCCATCAGATAACCAGAGCCAATCCGAATCACCCACATACCAATAGTAGTCGCATAAAAGGGAAGGCGGGCATTGCCCAAACCTTGCCAGACCGCGGTATAGATGACGGTCCCAGCTGTCAGAGGCGTTCCAAGTAAGGAGAACAAAATGACGGATAAGGAGGCCGCAAGGGCTCCTGAATCCTTAGTGTAAAGGGCTGTCAAAGGACTTCCAAACAAGAAGATGGTAAGGGCGAGAGGAAGCATGGAGAGAAAAGAGAGCCAGAAACTACGACTGGTGATTTGCTTAATCCCTTGTAAATCATTCTGCCCCAAACTTTTGGCGACCAACATGACCGTCGCTGTCGCAATCCCAAAGACCGGCATATAGTTGAACTGGGTCAAGACTTCCCCAATAGCATTCCCAGCTACCGCTCTAGTACCAAAAACGGCCACCATAGCAATGATGACAATATCCCCTGCTCGCATCATGAGGCGCTCACCAGCAGCAGGCAAAGCAAGGGAGAGCAAGTCTCGATCCAAGCCCCAACGAAAAGGAGCAAAGGGAAGTTGAACCTGACGCCAGAGCAAGAAAGCCCCTAATAAGCGAGAGAGAACCGTTCCTAGGCAGCCCCGGCGATGCCCAGCCCAAAAACAAAGATCAAGATGCTCGATAATAGAGCATTCAAAACATTGGTCAACAAACTGACATACATGGGTAGTCGCGGGTTATGGGCCACACGGACTAGGGCTCCCAAGGTAGTCATCAGACCTAAAAGCAAAATACTTCCTCCGACAAGGGATAAATAAATTCCTCCGGCTTCTGCAACCGCTGCTTCAACCCCCAAGAGGGCAATCAATTCCTTGCCAAAGCAGAGGGATAAGACCCCCAAGATACAACTTAATAAAACCGTGACTTTAATAGATTCAGTCGCCTGACGAGCTATGGCTTTCTGATCTTTTTGTCCCATACTTTTAGATAAGAGACTCACGACCGCTGCTCCAAGAGCGATAAAAATAGCTTGGTAAATCGTAATGATATTACCTGCAACGGATACACCCGATACAGCTACTAAACCCAACTGAGCAACCAAGTAGCTATCTACCATCCCCATGAGCATTTGGAGAAAGTTTTCTCCGATGGCTGGAAGGGCAATTCTTAAAATTTGTCGATCTACTTGTTGTTGACGTGACACACTTTCCTCCTGATGAAAAGAAACTCAGCTAGTTGCCTAACTGAGTTCTGCTTGTAGAACTATTGTGAGATTTATTCAGTCAAGTCCTAGAGACTTCTGCTTTCTAATTTTGGGACTCCCACTTACAATCCCAAATAGGCTTCAACTGCAGCCTGCATATCTGTTGCTGCAACAGTTGTCTTGTGACGAACTGGAGCAGTTTCGAGACCATCCACTGCTGGTGGCAAGGCTACACCTGAGATTTCATGTAATTGAGCCAAGGCTTCAAAGTCGCTCAAACCTGATTTCCCTGTTACAGCTTCCACCGCAACCACTGGGAATTTGTAAGGACTAGCTGTTGATGCAATTACGGTCTTGGCCGCATCGCCTGTCGCTGCTTGGTATTTTTTATAAACTGCTGAAGCAACTGCTGTATGAGGGTCCTCAATATAAGCATCTGACTCATAAACACGCTTGATTTCTGCTGCTGTTTCTGCTTCTGTCGCATACTCGGCTGCAAAAAGGTCAAGGATTTCTTCATCAAAATCTGTCAATTCATACTGACCTTGCGTATTCAAGGCAGTCATGAGTTCAGCTGTCTTAACCGCATCATTTCCCAAAAGATGGAAAATGAGACGCTCCAAGTTTGAAGACACTAAGATATCCATAGATGGGCTAGTGGTTACCTTAAACTCACGCTTCTTGTCATAGACACGAGTCTTAAAGAAGTCTGTCAAGACATTGTTGTCATTTGAAGCACAAATCAACTTACCGACTGGTAGGCCGATTTGCTTAGCATAAAATGCCGCCAAGATATTTCCGAAGTTTCCTGTCGGTACAGTGAAGTTAACCTTGTCACCAGTATTAATCTCGCCAGTTTTAATAAGTTGAGCGTAGGCATAAACATAATAAACAATCTGTGGGACCAAACGACCAATATTCATAGAGTTAGCTGATGAGAACTGGAGCTTGTTGGCTGCCAATTTTTCACGGAGGGCCACATCATTGAACATATGCTTCACATTTGTCTGAGCATCGTCAAAGTTTCCATCAATGGCGATGACATGGGTATTTTCGCCCGTTTGAGTGGTCATTTGCAACTCTTGCACCTTGCTGACACCGTCTTTTGGATAAAAGACGATAATTTCAGTACCTGGAACATCCGCGAACCCTGCCATAGCAGCTTTCCCAGTGTCACCAGATGTCGCTGTCAAGATAACAATTTTGTTTTCCAAGCCGTGTTTCTTAGCAGCTGTCGTCATGAAGTAAGGCAAGATCGACAAGGCCATGTCTTTAAATGCGATGGTTGAACCGTGGAACAATTCCAAGTTGTATTGACCATCAAGTTTGACAAGAGGGGCAATAGCTGGTGTATCAAACTTGCTGTCATAGGCATTGGTGATACAGTAGTCCAACTCTTCAGCTGTAAAGTCATCCAAGAAGGCTGACAAGACAAGTTTAGCTACCTCTTGATAAGAAGCATCTTTTAATGTGTCAAAATCCAAGTCCACCTTTGGATAACTCACTGGAGTAAATAAGCCTCCATCTGTTGCTAAACCTTGCAAAATCGCCTGGCTGGCTGTTACGGTATTTTTCGCATCACGCGTTGATTGATAAACTAATGTCATGTACATTTCCTCATTCTGTTCCTTAAGATACGAATTAGACTCCTCTAACTTTCGTACAATCTATTCCATTATACCATGAATTCTTGTGAATTTTGTCAGTGAGAATGAAATTGTCTGAAAAAAGAGCCCACTGCTTGCAAACTGAAAATCAACGAAAAACCTCTCTTCATCAATTTATCTGCCCTCCGACTCTGGCTACTCTCTTTTCACTTGTTCATAGGAGTCCTTGCCATCATTGAGCTTGTCCCAGATGACGACTTTTCCTTCTTTGAGGGATTTTTGAACATCAATGATCCGCTGGTTGGAAGAGCCACGAAACTGCAACATCAGGTTGCGCTTGCTCTTATCATAGCGACCATCCACCAGAATATCAATCAGCGAAAGTAGCTCCAATTTGTCCGGCGTCTCCAGCATCATTTCTTCCCAGGTGTAGCCGGTCCAAGACCAGATATCTTTGTCGGGCAATTCTCTTTTCACCCGCTTGACCAAGGGCAGCAGGATGCCAGTGTTGAGAAAGGGTTCCCCCCCAAGCAAGGTCAAGCCCTGAACATAGGGTTGGGCCAGATCGGCCATGATCTGCTCTTCCAACTCTTTGGTGTAGGGAATGCCTGCGTTGAAAGACCAGGTGGCTACATTGTAACAGCCCTCACAGTGAAACATGCAACCTGCTACATAGAGGGAGTTGCGTACTCCTTCGCCATCCACAAAGTTAAAAGCCTTATAGTCGATGATGCGCCCTTGACTCAGTTCTTCACTTTTCCATTCTTGAGGTTTGGGATTGTTCATGACACCTCCCCATCTAACTCTATCCAGTAGCGCTGACTTCTGTCGATTGTATTTTCGTAAACACCGCCAGCAGATAGAATCGTGCGACGGCTAGCTTCGTTGTCTTCATCACAGGTAATCAGCACTCGTTCTAGTCCTTGTTTTCGAGCCTCTGCTAGTCCTAGCTCTAGCTGCAACTTAGCCAAGCCCTTTCTGCGTTGACTGGGCCGGATGGAATAGCCAATGTGACCACCCTCTACAAATAATTTGTCATTCAAGGACAAGCGCAGGGCTAAAAAGCCCAGAGGGTAGCCAGTCTCATCAAAGGATAAAAATTGAATGGTAGGAACCCAGCCTTCTGGCAGATTCTCAGTATCCTCCTGCTGCTCTACGATTCGCAACCAATCCGCAAAATCCTTTGCTCGCTTCCAAGTGGAGCCCATGCCACCGTGCATATAGGATTTTGCAGCATCGAACTCAGCAATCATCTCTAAAATCGCGTCTTTATCTTCTAAAGTTGGTCGTTGTAACTTCATAAACTTTCCTCAATCTAAATCAATCCAATAGCGCTCTTTCCCGCCTCGAACATCCTCTAAAGCTCCGCCATTAGTCAGAATCACTGCTCGACTGGCAGCATTGTCACTATCACAAGTCACTAAAGCACGTTTGATATTTTTACTTTTGGCTACTTGCAATCCTTGCCGCAGCTGCTCTTTTGCCAATCCTTGCCCACGCGCAGAGGGACGGATACTATAGCCAATATGACCACCTACCTCCAGCAAATAGTCACTAAGACGCAATCTCAGATTGAGAAACCCTACGGCTTGTCCATCTCTCGAAAAAGCAACTAACTGAATATCAGGCACCCACCCTTCAGGCAAATTAATCCCCATTTCATGATTCTGATTACTTTCCAACCACTCTTCATAAACAAAATTCTCAGCATCCCAAAATCCGCCATCGTGAGCTGATTGATTCGCTTCAAACTCTGCCATCATGTCTAATACAGTTTCTTTATCTGCTAGAGTCGGTCTGCGTAGTTCCATCTTTACCTCCCCCCATACGAGAAAAGAGAGAGCGGACTCTCACTTTTATTTTTTCTTAGCCTTTTTTAAAAATTTCTCTCTTAGGCTGGCCACGCGGTCTTTTTTATTGACTCCACCTGTCGAATGCTTTTCGTGGAATCGTTGAACCTGGGCCTTGCCTTTATCGTCTAATTGGTATTTTCCCATAATCTTCCTTTTCTAATCTGTCACTTGCTGTCCAGCTGATTTGATCGTGGAGCCATTCATGTGTTTCACCCGTGCAGCTATTTCCTTATGGCGGCCATTGACCATGGGGCGAGCTTGAGGATTTCCGAGATAGCCGCAGGTCCGTTTGACCACATCTACTGTCTTGGGATCACTATTGCCACAGTTTGGGCAAGTAAAACCACGCTCGGTTGGTGTGAAGTCCCCTTCGAAGTCACACTTGTAGCAACGGTCAATCGGTGTATTGGTTCCGAGATAACCGACCCGGTCATAGGCATAATCCCAAACTGCTTCAAGCGCTTTTGGATTTTGTTGGAGCACAGGGTATTCACAATAGTGGATGAAACCACCAGTCGCCCCAGCTTCTGGATAGACTTTTTCAAAATCCAGCTTCTCAAATGGGGTTGGGTTCTTGCGGACATCGTAGTGGAAACTATTGGTGTAGTATTCCTTGTCTGTGATATCCGGAACCTTCCCAAATTTCTCCGTATCCAGGCGACAGAAGCGGTCTGTCAAACTTTCTGATGGCGTCGAATAGATTGAGAAGTGGTAGTCATATTGGTCGGACCATTCTTCGACCCGTTTCTTCATATCCTTAATGATTTCGATTGTAAATTGTTTGGCTTCTGGATTTTCTTCCCAATTTGGACCATAAAAGACAGTCGCTACTTCATACAATCCAATATAGCCGAGTGAAATGGTTGCTCTGCGATGACGGAAGAGCTGGTCTACCTGGGCATATTTACCCAAACGCTTCCCAAAAGCGCCATATTGGTAGAGAATTGGGGCATTGGCTGGAGTCGCTTCCTTGGTCCGCTCTACCCGATAGATCAAAGCATCTTCCGCGATGTTCATCCGCTCATTAAAAATTTCCCAGAACTTTTCTTTATTCCCTTCTGACTCCAAGGCAATCCGAGGGAGATTGACTGTCACAACCCTAGGTTCATCCGACCAGAATTGACTTCCACACCATTTTCATCCTTCCAACCTTGAAGGAAAGAACGACATCCCATGGGCACCTTGAAGGAGCCCGTCAACTCAACAATTTTGTCATAAGACAAAACGTCTGGATACATGCGTTTGGTCGCACATTCCAAGGCCAACTGCTTGATGTCGTAGTTGGGACTACCTGGTTCTAAGTTGAGGCCTCTTTTTAAACTAAAAATCAACTTAGGGAAAATAGCGGTCCGGTGTTCTGAACCAAGTCCTTTGATTCGAATTTCCAGAATGGCCTTTTGAATTTCCCGTTCGAAGCGATTGGTTCCAAGCCCAAAGCCCAGCGAAGTAAAGGGCGTTTGCCCATTTGAGGTAAAGAGGGTATTGATCTCGTACTCCAAGGATTGCATGGCATCATAGATATCTTTTTGAGTCTTGCTCCAAGCATAGTCCTCGCGTTTTTCAGGGAGAACCCACTCCTCTGCATCTTTCAAGTGCTTCTGATAATTCTTTTCTGCATAAGGAGCCAAGACTTCGTCGATCCGGTCAGCTGAGCAACCGCCATACTGGCTAGAGGCTACATTGGCAATGATTTGCGAGATCTGTGCCGTTGCAGTTTGGATGGACTTGGGACTTTCTACTTCTGCATTCCCAATCTTAAAACCATTGCGCAGCATGCCTTCAAAATCGATCAAACAACAGTTGGTCATCGGAGTGTAAGGGCTATAGTCCAAATCATGGTAGTGGATATCCCCTTTTTGGTGGGCATTGGCTACGTGTTTGGGCAACATTTTAAGACCAATAGACTTGCCGACAATTCCTGCTGTCAAATCGCGCTGGGTATTAAAAACATCGCTGTCCTTATTGGCATTTTCATTAACGACAGCTTGGTCCTTGTTGAGGAGCTTGCCGATGGTAAAGTTGATATCCGTTGCCTTTGAGCGCTCAAAATCACGCTGGGTCCGATAAGTGATATAGCTCTCAGCAATCGCATATTCATTGGCTTGCAACAACTCATGCTCAACGACATTTTGAATCTCGTAAATTTTTACGCCACGAGGGAAGCGTTCCAAAATTTCAGCCACAATCCGGTCTGTTACGGTTTCTAATTTCGCTTCCAAGGCCGGAGTGAGACCGGTCACTTCTTCTGTCGCTTTGACCAAAGCACGGTAAATTTTATCGACATCAAACTTGACCTTCCGCCCATCTCTCTTTTCTACAAAGAGTTGGGGGAGACTTTGGATATGCTCTTCTCGTAACGTTATCATAAGCTCGCCCACTTTCTTTTTTATACAAATAGAATTCACTCCATATTATATCACTCAAAAATAAAAAATCAATATCTTGTGTCAAAAAATGTCATTTCATTTTCAAACCACAAGATATTGATAGTCTATTTATATTGGTACAAGGTGTAATGCGAACCCTGCTGGTTCACTTTTTCATAACTTTGGGTTAAAACCTTTTGCATAGCAGACGTTACATCTAGGTCCTTATTGACCACAATAAACTTCGGCTTGTCTTGCTTAATCTGATTCGTCAGATTAGTTCGGTTTTCCTTCGGCCCCAGATAGGCTGTCGGAGTTAGAAGGGCTGAAGCGGCCAAGCGACCACTTTCCTGATAGAGATGGGCCGTCTGATCCCAAGCATATATGGTATCCTTGGAATCACTATGACTCTTGATATAGTGGGCAATCGTACTTCGTTCACTCGCTAGGTTGTTTGGAGAACCAATTGATTCACAACTGGATACCCAACTAAATAACCTATTGCTAAGATCGGTAGGAAGGCTTGACTGGAGAAATAAAGCTCCCAGATAGAATTATTCTTCATCTTCCGGCGCTGATAAGTGGACTCATCCCCGGCAAACCAAAGAGCGAATAAGGGAAGACCAAAAGGTAACAAGCTAAGGAACTGATAGGCCCCTTGCTCTGGTGTACCAACCACAATTGCAACAACTAGCGGAAGACCAAACCAACTCATAAACCGGATCAAACGTTGACCACTTGTCGATACTTTTCGGAAGGACATGACGAAAGCTGAAGCAAAACCAAGCGTTAACAGCAATAAACAGTAATAAACTAAGTTGGCAAATAGGTGCCCCGCATCAAACTGGAGGGAGCGAAGACTATACAAGGTCTGATGAATCGCATATCCAAAAGAGCCGTTCCACACGGTGATGTAGCCTAAGGGATAAAAGACAAGAGAGAAACCCAAGAGGGCAGCAAGGAATTGATAGAAGCCGTGGGCAAATTTCTTTTGCTTCACATGATAGGCTGTCAATCCAAGAAAAGCAAGCAGATAAAAAATCACACTCAGCCATGGCACCATCATAAAGGCCAAACAGGCTCCTGCGCCATAAGCGACAAAGGATTCATCTGTTTTCTCACCCTCTAGATAAGCGAGAATGAAATTCATAGAGCCAAATAGGAAGGGCAGGGCGTAAAAGACAGCGTAATTGCCACCAAATCCAAGCACTCCAGCAAGAAGGTAGAAGAGTAGCTGAACTTGTCCTGCAATTTTTTCACTTGCAACTAAGCTTCTGACCATCCGATACAGGCTCGTCCCAGCAAAAAAGTAGGCTAAAATCTGGAAGACCACCAGGAGAACTTGACCTCCTACCAAACTTCCTAAAGCGCTGATTCCGTAGTAGAGCAAACCATTGACCCCAAAGAAATGACCATAGGGAACTTGACCTTGAGACATTGCCCAACCGGCATATAAGTCCTGGGTTTGTTGATTGGTCGCCAGTAAGTTGATAAAAGGAAGGGCTACATGAACCAGCCCAAGTAGGACACTAAAAGCAATTGGTAGTGACAAGGGAACTGGTCGCTTAGTGGCGTAGCGCCCCAACGACTTTTCATCTTCTTGGTCTTCTAACGACTCTTCTACATCCTCTTGGTCTTTCGATCTCGCTTCAACCTTCTCTTTGCGACGATGACCAGATCGTGATAGGCGACTTAGAGTTCCGGCCGAAGCTTCTGTTTCCATCGCTTCTCCAGCAGCCTGGCTCTCTTCCTGGTTCTGCTCTGATTCCACCGGTTGACTAGCTGTCAAAACTTCTTCTTCCCGACTAATCGATTGTTCCAATACCTTTCGTAGCTCTTGAGTATTTTGAAAACTGGACCCGACACTTAAGCCAAGTTTATGCGATTCTTTTTCTTTCTCACTCATACTTTGTTTCCTTTACTAGACTTGCAAGTGCTTGAGAGCACATGCATACCCTACTAGTATATCAAAAATGGACCCAACTGTCAGCTTTCTCCACAAGGAGAAAATAGAGGACAGACAAAAAAGACAGACTATTTTTTACTTAAAATAGCTAGATAATTTTTCAAAAAATTGACTTCTATTACTTTGAGTCATTTAAGAATCTCTGAAACTTTCCGCTGTGAGAAAAATGCTTGAAACACCATTTTTTCAAGTACTCGGGAGTTTTGGGAGTAAAACAGTTTGGGAAACTGTTTTAGCCTGAGCCCGGAAATTAAAGAGCGAGGGGGTTCAAAACGAATTGAACACAGGCTGCGGATTGTGTCAAAAAGATAAGTTCTCCTAGAATCTAAAGATTCTGCGTCAAACTTCCTATTTTGACTTTATCCGCAGACGCCCTTTGTATCTTAATAAGTCAGCGAACTTCTACGAAGTTCGCTGACGTCCGTACTCACCTAAGGAAAGTTTCTAAGAATTTTTCCTTCAATCTGAGACCGATACCTTCTCGGCATCCGTCTTTTCTTTTTATAGTTGATTCAAAATAGTCTGAAAATCATTTTTTACTTCTTCGATGGACGTGGTCACTTCCTGGCGAGTCTGGTTGTTTTTGACGGTGATTTGCCCACTTTCAACCTCGCTACCACCAAGAGCAATGATGGTTTTGGCCCCAAAGACGTCAGCTGACTTGAACTGAGCCTTCAACTTACGGCCTAGGTAATCACGTTCTGCGATGAAGCCTTGACGACGAAGGGCCTGAACCAATTCCAAAGCGGCTACTTCTGCTTCTAAACCTAACACAGCAATGTAGACATCCAACGATGTCTCAACAGGAAGCTCAACTCCTTGTTTATCGAGGATCAACAAGAGACGCTCAAGTCCCATCCCAAAACCGAAACCTGGCGTTTCTGGTCCACCAAAATATTCTACCAAGCCATCGTAACGACCACCCGCACAAACGGTCAACTCATTCCCATCTACTTCTGTCACGAACTCAAAAATAGTGTGGTTATAGTAGTCTAGGCCACGTACCATATTGGTATCGATGACATAGTCAATTCCGAGACCGTCTAGCATAGCCCGTACGGCATCAAAGTGTGCCTGGCTTTCTTCGTCTAAATAGTCCAGGATAGATGGAGCATTCTCAACCGCTTGCTTGTCTTCTTTTTCTTTTGAGTCCAAGACGCGGAGCGGATTTTCCTCTAGACGACGTTGGCTATCTTTTGAAAGTTGGTCCTTCATTGGAAGGAGGTAGTCGATCAAAGCTTGACGATAAGCTGCCCGACTAGCGGTGCTACCAAGGGTATTCAAGTGGAGGACGACATTTTCAATGCCAATCTCTTTGAAGAATTGGTCAGCCATGGCAATCGTCTCAACGTCTGTTGCAGGATTGCTAGATCCAAAGCATTCTACGCCAATCTGGTGGAACTGACGCAAACGGCCAGCCTGAGGACGCTCATAACGGAACATAGGGCCGATATAATAGACCTTGCTTGGTTTTTGAACCTCTGGTGCAAAGAGTTTATTTTCAACATAGGAGCGGACCACTGGTGCTGTCCCTTCCGGACGCAAAGTAATATGACGATCACCCTTGTCATAGAAGTCGTACATCTCCTTGGTCACGATATCCGTTGTATCCCCTACCGAACGACTAATGACCTCGTAATGTTCAAAAATAGGTGTTCGGATTTCTGCGTAATTGTATTTTTTAAAGGTTTCGCGAGCAAATCCTTCTACATATTGCCACTTAGCGGATTCCTGTGGCAGGATATCTTGGGTTCCTTTTGGTTTTTGTAATTTCATAGACACCACTCCTTTGCTTGCTTTGTACTATTTATTCTATCATAATTTATAGTCCGTGACAGTGCTCAAGCGATAAAATCAGTCTACAAGCCTATCAGGAATAGAAAAAGGTAACTTCTCCAGCCCTTAAAAATAGAGCCCGCATCACATGCAAGGCTCGATTTCTTTCGTTTCTTTACTTTCAACTATTTTATAAGATATTTTCATATTGTTCGCGAACTTCCTGCGGCCAGACGCTGGTTTGGACTTCTCCGATATGTTTCTTACGAAGCAAGAACATAGCCATCCGCGATTGACCGATCCCACCTCCTATAGTTAGTGGAAAGAGGCCATTCAAGAGCGCGCGGTGCCATTCCAATTCTAAACGATCTTGATCTCCTGTAATAGCAACCTGGCGCTTGAGGGTGTCTTCATCAACCCGAATCCCCATAGAAGATAATTCGAATGCCGCCCCTAGGTTATCATTCCAAACAAGGATATCCCCGTTTAAGCCCTTGTAGCCATTTTCGGTTTCTGTTGTCCAGTCGTCATAGTCTGGTGCCCGTCCATCGTGTGGTTTGCCATCTGATAAGACGCCACCAATCCCAATCAAAAAGACAGCTCCATATTCTTTGGTGATGGCATTTTCCCGTTCTTTCGGTGTCAAGTCAGGATAACGCTCTACCAACTCTTCTGTGTGGATAAAGGTGATTTGCTTCGGCAGGATCGATTCAATATCATAGCGAGCTTCAACTGCTAACTCCGTCAAACGAATGGCCTTGTAGATTTTTTCAACTGTTTCCTTCAAGTAAGCTAGGTTACGGCTCCCATTTGGAATGACCTTTTCCCAGTCCCATTGGTCGACATAAACTGAGTGGGTTGCATCCAAAGAATCTTCATCTGGACGAAGAGCCTTCATATGGACGAAGAGACCTTCCCCTTCCCCAAAGCCAAACCGCGCCAAGGTATGACGCTTCCATTTTGCAAGGGAATGAACCACTTCATAAGTTTCATTAGGAATTTGTAAGACCTTTACAGAGACAGGGTTTTCCACTCCGGATAGGTTGTCCTGCATCCCATCTCCTACCTTGCTTAAGATTGGACCTTGAACCTCAACGACTTCTAGTTTGTCTTTCAAATATTGAGTAAACGTTGTTTTTACAAATGAAATTTCTTCTTGTTGGTGAATAAAACTCTTCTTCATAGAGACTCCCTTTAAATAGTATGATTTTGATTATACGCTTTTTTAGAGAAAAAGCAATACTTACCGTTTTTCGACAATTTATTTAAGAGTCAATTCCAATTATCTGATATTTGATGCACAACACATTAAGATATTTCTACTATTTAATTTAAATAATCAAAGTTATAGTATTGAAATCTGGTATGCCTTGTGATATAATTCACTACATAGGATTGTTTTATAACTAAAAACTTTAGGAAGGAGAATCTTTAAATAATTTTCAAAAAGTCCTATAACGTGTACTTGACACAAACAATGATTTTAAAAATTTAGGAGATATATTGGAAAAAATGAAAAGAATTTTTTTAAGGGACAACTGCCTAAGCTTCTATTTATTGCGTTTTTTTACCGTTACTACTAATTCTCATCACTCCAAAAAAAGTGGTGCAAGCAGCTGATGTTAGCAATAATGTCAGCTCATTAACTGTTTCATCAAACGAATTGTATAACGGAGGCCAAACAACTGTTAAATTCACTTTTGACGAGCATGCTCAAAAAATTAAGTCAGGAGATACCCTCCAAGTAACTTGGCCAGATTCAGGAACAATTCATGGAGCTGGATTTAAGAAAACCATTAAATTAACGATTGAAGGTACGTATGTAGGAGATATGGTAATCACTGATGGAGAAGCCAAAGTGACCTTTAATGACGGAATCACAAATCTTGAAAACATTCGTGGTTGGGGGGAGTTTGAAATCGAAGCCCACAACGAAACAAATACTGAGAAAGAACACACTGGTAGTTTTCGTATCACGAGTGGGACAAAAACTGTAGAGATTTCCGTCAAGAAAGTAGCTACTGGAAAGTCCTCTGCACCATTTTACTTAAAGGCCGGGGACATGAAAGCTAACGATCCCGATCATATTCTATGGAGCTTAAATATCAATAATATGAAGGTGGATGTTGATGATGAAGTACGCGTTGAAGATCAAATTCAGCCAGGCCACACTTTAAAAACAGATAGTTGGATGATTATCGTAACAGGTAAAAAGTCGGGTTACTATAGTGGATCTGATGCGATTACAAACTTCTTAAAGGATTTCCCTAATGCTCAATTTACTGCAGATGCGCAAACTGGAAAAATTTCAATTAAAATTCCTCAAGAAGACGCCGTACTAACAGGTTTCACAGTTATATATAAAACAAAAGTAACAAATCCTGATCAAGCTAAATTTGAAAACCATAGCCAAGCCTGGTATCGTATAAAAGGCGAAGCAGCTGTTGTGGCCATAGAAAAGAATTCTTCTGTATCAAATATTCGAGCAGATGGTGGTGTTGATGGTGATAAAACTACAACCACTACAACTCCGGAACCAACTACCACAACAACTACAACAACCACAGAGGAACCTACAACTACAACGACTACAACAACCACAGAGGAACCTACAACCACAACGACTACAACAACCACAGAGGAACCTACAACTACAACGACTACAACAACCACAGAGGAACCTACAACCACAACGACTACAACAACCACAGAGGAACCTACAACTACAACGACTACAACAACCACAGAGGAACCTACAACCACAACGACTACAACAACCACAGAGGAACCTACAACCACAACGACTACAACAACCACAGAGGAACCTACAACTACAACGACTACAACAACCACAGAGGAACCTACAACCACAACGACTACAACAACCACAGAGGAACCTACAACCACAACGACTACAACAACCACAGAGGAACCTACAACTACAACGACTACAACAACCACAGAGGAACCTACAACCACAACGACTACAACAACCACAGAGGAACCTACAACCACAACGACTACAACAACCACAGAGGAACCTACAACTACAACGACTACAACAACCACAGAGGAACCTACAACCACAACAACCACTTCATCAAGCGAAGAAGAAACCACAACAACTACTACAGTAAGTGAAGACGCAACTACAACAACTACTACAGTAAGTGAAGATACAACTACAACAACTACAACAGGAAATCCTGGCGGAAAACGTGGTACAACCACCACAACAACTACAACACCAGGAAACCCTGGCGGAAATGGAGATGGTAACGGTGGTGGACGCAAAGTTCTTCTCCCAAGTACAGGTGAAGTCGTAGCGACTGGCCTAGTATTCTCAGGAGTATTTGTCCTATCAGGTGCTATTGTAATGAAACGTAAAATGTCTAATAACTAGCGGTCTGTATTTTAACTTACTAATTTATCTTAAAGTTTGACAAAAGGTTTTAAAAGGATTTACTTCTAATTTAGAGGTAAATCCTTTTTCTAATCCTTAACTCTTTAAAATAAACTTCAAAATTATTTGCTCCACTCTAATATATGCATCTCTATTAAAATTGGATATATAGCTCACCTCATCAATTTATGCTATATTTTGATATGATTTTATAATATACAAACATATTTTTGGGTTGATACATTGTTTTTATTTGTGATATAATTCACTTTGTAGAAAAATATATTTGATTTCAAATCCCAACAGGAGCTTGCATATTAAACAATATTTCCTACAAAGTTATGTAGTAGCTGTGTGTCTTATAAACGATTATTTTATTTACACTCTTCCTTAATAAAAAGTGTAAATAAACGATTTTTTTATAAAAACGCCCAATTTTATGAAAAAGGAAAGTAAAAATGGACAAAAAGAAAAAGTTTAGTATTTTCTCATTTTTGATCTTTGTATTGACAACTATTTTCGTATTTAGTTTGAATAAAACTTTTGCTGAAACTCCTGAGGTTTCAGTGTCTGGAAAATTTGTTGATACAATCCAAAATGTTAAAGTATCAAATAACGAAGGCGGAGTTCTCGACTGGGACTTACAACAGTGGGCAACCTTCCGAATCAACGCTGATTTTGATTTGTCTGGAAAAAATGTTAAAGCAGGAGATTCAACTGTAGTTACTGTTCCAGATGCTTTGATGATTACTTCAAGTTCGTTTCCAATTAAAGATTTAAATACGAATGAAGTTATCGCAAATGCTAAAGTAAACCCAGATAATAAATCCATTACAATTACCTATACGGATTATGTTGAAAAACACTCAGATACAAGCGGATCATTCTTCTTTTACGCTCGTATCGATTTCAAAAAACACCCTCAAAAAGGTGAGGTTCCAATAGAAATCACCGTTAATAAGGAAACAAAAATTGCTGGTAAAGTTTCATTTACTGGTGTTGGCGACGGAAATCCTAGACTTTTAACAAAGACTAGTTGGGTAAACGCAGGGGACCAAAGGGAAATTCAATACACGATTTCTGTCAATCGTACAAAGCAAAATATTAAGAATGCCACACTCGAAGATCACTTACAATTTACGAATGCTTCTTACGAAAAAGATAGCATTAAAATTATTAAAGGTAAATTCTCTTATGATGCTGGTGAATGGGTATTCTCTGATAGAGTTGATGTAACAGACCAACATAAGATTACAATTAGCGAAGATGGTCAATCATTTGTTATCGATTTAGGTGATGTTACTGAAAATGACCAATATCGTATTGCTTATAATGTTCGTTTAAATTATGATCCTGCCGACGGAGAGGTCTTGAGAAATGAAGCAACTCTTAAAGGTCTAGGTATTGAAACCAAAAATGTAACGAATGCTGCTGCCGTTCAAATTCCTGGTGGTGCTGGTCTTGGTTATGTTTACTCAATCAATATTCATAAAGTCGATGATGCTAACCAACCACTTAAAGGTGCTAAATTTAGAGTTGTTCGTCAAGCTAATAATCAAGTTATCGGTGAGTTTGAATCAGACGAAAATGGTAATATTGCCGTTGGTAAACTGTTAAAAGATAAATATATCTTAACTGAAATTGAAGCCCCTTCAGGTCATATCATCAAAGAAGCCGATACTGTGGTTAATGTAGAAGATTTTGGAGCAGATCATTCGGTAACCAAAACGATTGTGAATCCGAAGGAAGAAACTACTACAATAACTACAACCACCACAACCACTACAACTACGACTACTGAAGAGCCGACTACAACTTCAACTACCACAACAACCGAAGAGCCGACTACAACTTCAACTACCACAACAACCGAAGAGCCGACTACAACTTCAACTACCACAACAACTGAAGAGCCGACTACAACTTCAACTACCACAACAACTGAAGAGCCGACTACAACTTCAACTACCACAACAACTGAAGAGCCGACTACAACTTCAACTACCACAACAACTGAAGAGTCGACTACAACTTCAACTACCACAACAACTGAAGAGCCGACTACAACTTCAACTACCACAACAACTGAAGAGCCGACTACAACTTCGACTACCACAACAACTGAAGAGCCGACTACAACTTCAACTACCACAACAACTGAAGAGCCGACTACAACTTCGACTACCACAACAACCGAAGAGCCGACTACAACTTCAACTACCACAACAACTGAAGAGCCGACTACAACTTCAACTACCACAACAACCAAAGAAGATACAACCACTTCAACCACTACAGGCGAAACAACTACAACTACAACTACTACAAGTGAAGAACCGACTACAACTTCAACGACTACTCCAACACCAACTCCGTCATCTTCAACAACTGAAGGTACCGGCGACGGCAAAGGTCGTAAGAAAGTTCTCCCAAGTACAGGTGAAGTCGCAGCTACTGGATTCATTGTCCTAGGAGCAATTGTTCTATCAGGTGCTATCTTATTGAAACGTAAACTTTCAAATCAATAAACCTGACTAAATCGAAACCTCTAGCTAATGGCTAGAGGTTTTTTGTCTTCTAAAACAACATTCCTACTGGCAACAGCATCTTCCTAGCAGGTCGTAAGGAGATTCAAGATGGACCTATTTAGATATTTTTCTAAATAGAGTTGACAAAATAATAGTGGAGTTGTACAATCTATTTAGAAAGATATCTAAATAGATTAGAGGAGATAGAGAATGAATTTTGCGCAAACATTTAAAGCTTTATCAAATCCGATAAGAAGAAGTATCTTAGAACTGCTAAAGGCGGGGAAATTATCTGCTGGCGATATCGCTGGCCACTTTGATGTAGCAGGAGCGACCATTTCCCATCATTTAAGCATACTCAAGCAGGCAGATTTAATTCGAGAGGAAAAAGAGAAGAATTTTATCTACTATGAACTCAATACTTCAGTCTTGGAGGATTTAATGGTCTGGCTCGTTGATTTGAAAGGAGACTCTACTGATGAAAACGAATAAAAAACTATTGATATTAACTTCTATGGTGATACTTTTCCCCATGCTTTGGGGGCTGATGATTTGGTCACAATTGCCTAACCAAATCCCGATTCACTTTAATGCTGCTGGTCAGGCCAATAACTTCCAGTCGAAAGCACTAGCTGTGTTTGGTCTTCCTGTTTTCCTTCTCTTGGTGCATCTGTTTGTGATTTTTATGATCGGACGTGATCCTAAGAATCGCACGATGAATGAGAAAATGGTCAAAGTAATCTACTGGTTGATTCCAATAGTCTCCTTAATCGTCTCCTATCTCATCTATAGCAAAGCGCTAGGTTCTACTACCAATCCATCTGTTTTTGTTTCGGCTCTGCTAGGGCTCATCTTTTTGATCATGGGCAACTACATGCCTAAGCTAAAAGTGAACCATACGGTTGGAATCCGCCTACCTTGGACTTTACAGAGTGAAGATAACTGGCACAAAACCCATCGCTTGGCAGGGAGGTTTGATCATTTTTTGATCATGGGCAACTACATGCCTAAGCTAAAAGTGAACCATACGGTTGGAATCCGCCTACCTTGGACTTTACAGAGTGAAGATAACTGGCACAAAACCCATCGCTTGGCAGGGAAGTTGTGGGTCCTCGGAGGCTTGATCCTTCTTCTTGAAGCAGGCCTTCAATTCGCGCTTTCTTATGTATTGGTGCTGGTCATCCTCGCCATTGTGTTTATCCCTATGATGTACTCTTATCAATTAAGTCGGAAAAATCGTTAGTATAAAAAAACAACCAGAGAAGAACTAGTTGGGAACTGTTTCTTTTCCGGTTGTTTTTGCATGTTCATCGCTTCAAATTCAAAACATTCAGGAAAACACTTATTTTTGGAAAGTCAAAGGTCTATCCTTTGTATGAGGAAGGTTTTATGTCTTTGGATAAGTAGACTGGATGACTAGGGGTTCCATTTTTATTTCTCTTTAAGCAATGTAAGTTAGGTATCAATGAAATAACTTCTTTATCACGACTAAAAAGGATTTTTCCTTTGGCTTCAATTCCTAATTAATCAATGAACTTAATACTAGGTCTCGAAAAGAATTATGCTTCCTCTTTCTGTCTGAGTTCAAAGAGGTCTTCTATTTTCAGATTAAAAACTTGAGCAATTTTAAGAGCCATTTCCAGCGAAGGATTGTAACGGTTATTTTCTAAGTGCAGAATTGTCTCGCGTCGCATGCCGATGAGGTCGGCTAACTCCTGCTGGGTCATGCCTGTGGACTCACGAACAGATTTGAGATTAGTAATAATCTTGCTTTCTTTGGCCATGCTTATCCTCTCCGTTCCAAGATAAGATAGACAACCGCAAAGATGAAAATCAAGGCAGATATGCTAATAAAGATCTGGCCCATGTGAAGAGTGAGAGACCCTATATACCCAATGATAACTGCTAGAATCATCAGTGCGCCTAGTATAAAAACAAACATCAAGCTAGCTGCCTTGGCTAAATTAGCATAAAAGCGTTCGTCCGGAGTTTCCTTGACATTTTTCAAACAGAAAAAACCAAATACAATCACTTCAATAACGAGACCAATTCCCAAAATCCATTCTTTAATACCAGAACTTTCGCTTGGGGTCGCAACCCAAATCCCTACTGTATAAAAAATGCTTGCTGCAAAAAAAAGTATCGTGTAAAGCTTAGCAGACAAGTCAAAAATAGTCTTCCCCTCACCTTTCTGAATCTTATGAGGCCGTGGTTTCATATGTAGCCAGCTCCATATAGCTATAATTTGACCTGACACTGAAATACCAGTAATAACTAACTTGGATCCCCAACTAAGATTAGAACCAAATAAAACAATAAAATCAATAAAGAGAGCTACGGCAATCATTGCAATGAGGCCACGCATTTTTTGACTTTTTTTCACGATAGACTCCTTTTTTATGTTATAAATATATAACACTTAAAATTTATATTATAAATATATCACATTTAAACTTGGAAAGCAAGAATTTATGTGTCAAGGTGGTAATTATTTTAAAAAAATTTTTTAATTAAAGACCTCGCTAGTCAAACAACTAAAGAATTCTTTTGAAGCAATGTATCGGATTTAGTTTGGATAGTTTTGTTAATAATATTTGATGATAAAGAATTTTTTTGGAAAATCTAGATACTGTATGAATCTTTTACTTTTTTTCTTAGACAGTTATAAAGTCGATCAGAATGAACCTTGTAAATGTATAAGTTAATTCTTACAGACCTAAACTATTCCCCTGTTTAAAAAAATACTGATTCAAATTTTATGAAATTAATCAGTAGATTCCGTTCTGAAAAAGCCTTGATATGACGCTATTTTTTTAATCCAACTGAAACCCAAACCTTCCAAACCAGGTCTTAAGAAAGCTCGTAAAGCATCACAATTATCAAAACGTTAATCAACACGCTTATATAAACGTTTACAGACATTTAAGAAATTTCTCTTGGATGTCTTTTTTTGTCTAGCTAAATTTTACAAATTGGGCAATTTAGGTTACTCAATAATATAAAAAGATAAAAAAATTTAAAGTTCGAATTTTTAATTTTTTAAAAAAAGTAATTATTATTGAATATCTGTTCAAACATTTTTTTCTTTTTCTAAGGTTAATATAAGTATATATACTTTTAAAAAAAGGAAGTCAAACATCTTGCTCATAGATTTTTTTGCATTTTTTTAAAAAAATACATTTTGTCATATAATAATGTGGAAAATTGACGGATTCCTTAAATAATCATAAAATATGAATATGTAAACCCTTACATACTATTCTACTTATACTTGATAAAATGCAAGTTCTTGAGGATCTATAAATATATAGACACTCTTCTATTTATAAAGTGAAATAAAGAATCACGGAGAAAGTTTATGGATATTAAAGAGACATTCAACCAGCTAGACAATACAAAATTTAATGATTTCAATAATCGCCTTGAAGGTTTTTGAGAAACTTTTTAAAGACAAATATTATTTTACCCATCCCGAAGATTTTTAGCTCAATCTTTAGCATTTTGGTAAAGTATGGAAAAAGTACAAGTAAATATATTTTATCGAAAGGAGAGATATATGAGTGAAATAGTTATTAATGCTCAGAATTTATCTAAAAATTTTTTTATAATTTTTGATTCAAGACTCCCATTTATCAAGAGATTTTTTTGAAACGTAATCAAATAACGATTCGAGCTGTTCAAGATATTAGTTTTACGATTAAGAGAGGGAGTATAGTTGGCTTTTATTGGGAGTAATGGAGCTGGTAAATCCACAACGATTAAAATGTTGACTGGGACTCTTTATCCTAGTTCCGGAAAAATTAGAAGTGAATGGAGAAATTCCATTTAAAAAGAAGTATAAATTTTTAGAAAAAAATTTCAATAGTAGTAGGAAATAAATTACAGTTATTTCAAGATGTTTTCGGCTATGGATTATTTTTCAATTGATTGGTACTTTATATGAGGTAGAACCGGCGATTTTTACAAGAACGAATTCAGGAATTAAGCAATTTGTTGAATGTAAAAGATCAGCTTTACCAGCAGGTCCGGACCCTCTCTCTTGGACAAAAAAATGAAAATGGAGTTTATCGCAGCATCTTTAACAAGTCCGGAAATATTATTTTTTTAGACGAGCCTACTATAGGGTTAGATATACAGTCTAAAAAGATATCAGAACATTTTTTAAAGAAAATGAATGAAGAATGTCATACTACTATTATTTTTAACGAGTCATGATATGGATGATATTTCGTCTGTTTGTGACGAATTAATCGTCATTGACAAAGGAAAAAAATTATTTTTGCAGGAGTCAATGGATGTTATTTTTATCTAAATTTTTCTGATTTTTAAATATTTAAAGATAAAAAAATGACATTAGATTTGGTACCAGAGTTATGCTCTGTTAAAGGAGTAGTAGTCATTTCTCAAACAAAATCGGAATGTATACTAAAAAAATACCTAGAGATTTTTGTCTTTGAGACATTAGAATCAATCAATAAGCTTTGTAGATATAGAAGATTTTTGAAATATCAAATCTTTCTTTAGAAGAAATTATTTTACAAAAACTATTTTTACAAAAAGGAGCACAATTGAAAAAAAGAAATGTCTATTATTCTGATATCATTTCGATCTATTTTTGAACTATAAATCAAGTGTACTATTGTTAATGTTACAGGCAAGTATACAAATTATGATATCAGTATTTTTTTATGGACGTATATATATCAGAGTAACCAGATAAATATAGCAGGATATGATTTTTACCTCAATGGTTCAATACTATTTGGGGACTATAATTTTTTTCATATTTTGTTTTTTTATCCAGTTGATTGGGAAATCAATGACGATGTTCATTCAGGAAATTTTTTTAGCATATTAATAAAACCTGTTACTTTTTTTATAAGTATTATTTTTTGTAAAATGCTTGGAGATAGGCTTGCTCATTTATTATTTATCATCATTCCTGTCATTTTTATTCTCCAGTGTTTATTACAAGAATGAGTTATTAACCATTGAAATTCTTATTTTAGGAAGTATTGCAATTATTCTATCTATGGTTCTATGGTTTTTTTAATATCATGTTGTGTAGGTATGCTTTCTTTTTGGTTAGAAAATATATTTTTTTGTCCTTACTGTTAAAGAAATAGTAATTCAGTTTTTTTATCAGGAATATTATTGCCTTTTAAGTTTTTTTCAAATAATTTTTCGTCTGTTTTTTTAGATGTATTACCTTTTAAATACTTAGTATATGAACCGCTTCAGATGTTTAGTAATGATACATATAAATTAATAGACTATTTGAGAATTATTTGTATTCAATTGATTTGGTGCATCATTTTTTTATATTATATCAAGATTCATATTGAGAAAAGGAGTGAGCACTTCTCAAATGTGGGAGGATAAAATGTTTAGAATAAAAAGTAATTTTTAGGCTACTTCATTTTGGTTTTTAAATCTGATATGAATTTTCATTTTGACTTCTTTTTGTGGTCTATTTTCGTCGATACTGTGGATTGGTTTACCTATTGTATTTTTTTAGATTGATTTTTCTTAAACATAGACTCTTTTTAATGGTTGGGACTATTATCAAATTTTTATTTTTTTGGTAGGTTCCTACACTATTGTAGATGGAGTTATGATGGGATTGTTAATTAGAAGTATGGGAATTTTAGAATCAGATATTTTGAGTGGTAACTTGGATCAAATTTTATTGAGGCCGTTTGATACTCAGTTGTTCTATATTTTTTTAGATCATTTAATTTAGTTCAATTCGTGAATACTTTTTTTGGTCTTATGATCATTTTTTATAAGTTATGGAAATTTAAATGTACATTTAAATTCATTAAAAAAATATTATTTTTATATCCTTTCTTTAATGTGTGGTTGTATTATATATTATTCAATTTGGTTTCTAATAACGATTAGTTCATTTTTGGTTCCCAACTAAATTTTTCAAAAGTAGATGTATTTTTTTGAATTATATTGGAATTTCTAAGTATCCATATAATATTTTTTTACAGGTATTAACAGATTGATCACTATGTTATTTGTTCCCAATTTATTAATTGCCAATCCTGCAGTATTAATATTTTTTTAGGGAAAGATACATTGAACCTATTTTTTTCTATCAAATAGTTTTTACAGTTTTTTGATTATTATCAGTCGTACAATTTTTAGAAAAAGGATTGAAAAAAATATGAAAGTGCAGGAAGATAAACAATGTTGTTCAGTTATATGTTTGACTAAAGGAAGTGATTCGCTGTACTTTGTTTTTGTGGTCATTGAAACATCAGATAATTATAAACTATAATTTAAAGAATAGTATTATTAACTTATAGGTGCTAAGAAAAAAATTTAAAGAAATTCCCTCATTCAATCAAACTTATTCATATTTTTTTAAAAATAAGAAAAATAGTTGGATTTTTGATGATTGTTGATATAAAGCTAAACTGAAAGTACCTGAAATCCAACTGTGTCAAACCAGGTCATACGATCTGTGAGAAAAAGAACACATAACAAAAAGAGGAGCTTCACAATAAAGTTCCTCTTCTTTTATATATCCGAATCATTATTCTTATTTCAAAAAAGGTAGTGAAAAAGGTAGTGATTCGGTTGATTTATATTGCAATGTAGTGAAATTTAGAATTTCAAGAATCGCTTAAAATCAAGGTTTCTAACATCTATTGACGTGTAGTGAACCCCTATTTCACCTCTGTAAACACAACGTGTTTGCGAAGTTTTGGTGAGTATTTCTTCAATTGAAGACGGTCTGGAGTGTTACGTTTGTTTTTAGAAGTAAGGTACAAGCGTTCACCAGATTCTTTGTGTTCAAGTGTAATATTTACGCGCATGGTATCTCCCTTCTATTATTCAGCTGATGCAGCTTTAGCGATCTTACGTCCTTTGTAGTATCCTTTAAGTGATACACGGTGTGAACGTGAGTAATCTCCAGTTGCTTCGTCAAAGTTTACAGATGGAGCTGTTACTTTGTAGTGCGTACGACGTTTGTTTTTCTTCGCTTTTGATGTGCGACGTGCAGGTACTGCCATTTCGTTTTTCTCCTTTTAAGATATAAATTCAATTAGGTTTGATTTTCATCAACTTTAACAGTATAACAAAACTTTTTTTGTAAAGTAAAGTTACTTGACAAACTATTTTTTTCAAATAATTTCTTTCATCCTGCTATTCTCCATCCTCACTCTGTTAAATTGTCTGAAAATTCAAGAATTTTCTTCTGTCGTTGGGCCGTAAATTGTGCTATAATAATAAAAAATACGATGAGAGGGAATTAGATGACAGAATTAGATACACGCCATCGCAGTAGTGTCTACGACAGTATGGTCAAAATCCCCTAAACCGGGCTATGCTTCGGGCAACTGGGATGACAGATGAAAGACTTTGAAAAACCAATCGTAGGGGTGATTTCTACTTGGGCTGAAAAACACACCTTGTAACATGCACCTCCATGATTTTTGGAAAATTGGCCAAAGAAGGTGTCAAAAGATGCGGGAGCTTGGCCGGTTCAATTCGGAACCATTACGGTTGCGGATGGGATTGCTATGGGAACGCCTGGGATGCGCTTCTCCTTGACTTCTCGTGATATCATCGCAGACTCTATCGAGGCGAGCTATGGGCGGTCACAACGTGGATGCCTTTGTAGCCATCGGTGGCTGTGATAAGAACATGCCTGGTTCGATGATTGCCATTGCCAATATGGATATCCCAGCTATTTTTTTGCCTATGGTGGGACCATTGCACCCTGGTAATCTGAACGGCAAGGATATCGACTTGGTTTCTGTCTTTTCGAAGGGATCGGGAAATGGAACCATGGTGATATGACTGCTGAAGACGTGAAAGCAACTGGAATGTAATGCCTGCCCTGGCCCTGGTGGCTGTGGTGGTATGTATACAGCCAACACCATGGCGACAGCGATCGAGGTTCTTGGGATGAGCTTTGCCAGGGTTCCTCTTCTCACCCTGCTGAATCAGCTGATAAAAAAAGCCGATATCGAAGAAGCAGGGTCGTGCAGTTGTCAAAATGCTTGAAATGGGACTGAAGCCATCTGATATCTTGACTCGTGAAGCCTTTGAAGATGCGATTACAGTGACCATGGCACTTGGTGGTTCAACAAATGCGACCCTTCACTTGCTTGCGATCGCTCATGCGGCTAACGTTGATTTGACACTTGAAGACTTTCAATGATTTCCAAGAGCGTGTGCCCTCACTTTGGCAGACTTGAAACCTTCTGGTCAATACGTCTTCCAAGACCTTTACAATGTCGGTGGTGTGCCAGCTGTCATGAAATACCTTCTTAAGAATGGTTTCCTTCATGGGAGATCGTATCACATGTACTGGTAAAACAGTAGCTGAGAACTTGGAAGCCTTTGCTGATTTGACACCAGGTCAAAAAGTCATCATGCCACTTGAAAATCCAAAACGTGCGGATGGTCCATTGATCATCTTGAAAGGGAACTTGGCTCCAGAAGGGGCGGTTGCCAAAGTATCAGGTGTGAAAGTTCGTAACATCACTGGTCCTGCTAAGGTCTTTGACTCGGAAGAAGCTGCCATTGAAGCGGTTCTTTCGGATGAAATCGTGGATGGCGACGTTGTTGTTGTTCGTTTCGTAGGACCTAAGGGTGGTCCTGGTATGCCGGAAATGCTGTCACTTGTCATCCATGATCGTTGGGAAAGGCCAAGGAGATAAGGTGGCCCTCTTGACGGACGGACGCTTTCTCTGGTGGTACATATGGTCTCGTTGTTGGACATATCGCGCCTGAAGCTCAGGATCGGTGGACCAATCGCCTACCTCCGTACAGGCGATATCGTTACGGTTGACCAAGATACCAAAGAAATTTCCATGGCCGTATCGGAAGAAGAACTTGAAAAACGGAAGGCAGAAACAACCTTGCCACCACTCTATAGCCGTGGTGTCCTCGGTAAATACGCCCATATCGTATCATCTGCTTCACGCGGAGCCGTGACAGACTTCTGGAATATGGACAAGTCAGGTAAAAAATAAACTCAAAAAGCAAGCCATCTTCGGCTTGCTTCTTTTCATCTTCAAAAGTGATTTGCCTGCTTATACTCAATAAAAATCAAAGAGCAAACTAGAAAGCTAGGCGCAGGCAGTACTTGAGTACGACAAGCCGACGCTGACGTGGTTTGAATTTGATTTTTGAAGAGTATTAACGAGGTGGCAGTCCAAGGGCAATACGGCCATAGCGACTGATTCGTGTAATCTTCCAAGCGGGCGACCAGGTAACTTCAACTTTGACATCTTCGATACCCTCGATTTGTTTCAGACCTGCGACGATTTCGATAGGCAGGCTTTCAGCGCAATCACAGGCAGTGTCGGTGAAGGTCATGACAATCTTACAGAGACCCGTTTCATCCAGATTGATTTCATAAATCAGCCCTAGATTGTAAACATCCAATTCCACATCTGTATCAAAAAAACTTTCTCTAGTTTTTCGATAATTTGGTCTTGTAAGGCCAAAGCGCGGTCATTGATTTTGATATCGTCTCTCATAACAGTCCCTCCACGTGATAAATATCCTCTATTTTCTCATAATTCTGACAATTTGGCAAGTTTTTGATGAATTTTATGAAAAGACTCTCTTGAGATTTTCTACTCTCACTGTTTTTAATCCCTCTATTTATGGTAAAATAAGACTATTAAGTTTAAAGAGGATTCCCTATGAAATTACAAAAACCAAAAGGAACGCAGGATATTTTACCTGCTGAGTCTGCCAAGTGGCAGTACGTTGAGGGCTTTGCCCGTGAAATTTTCAAGCGCTATAATTACGCAGAAGTGCGCACGCCTATTTTTGAGCATTACGAGGTCATCAGCCGCTCTGTCGGAGATACAACGGATATCGTAACCAAGGAAATGTACGATTTCTATGACAAGGGTGACCGCCATATTACCCTCCGTCCAGAAGGAACTGCGCCCGTTGTCCGTTCCTATGTGGAAAATAAACTCTTTGCTCCAGAAGTGCAAAAGCCAAGTAAGTTCTATTACATGGGACCTATGTTCCGTTATGAGCGTCCGCAAGCAGGTCGTTTGCGCCAGTTCCACCAGATCGGTGTTGAGTGTTTTGGCTCAAGCAATCCAGCTACCGATGTGGAAACCATCGCTATGGCAGCCCATTTCTTGAAAGAGATTGGCATTAAAGATGTGAAACTGCACCTTAACACTCTAGGGAATCCTGAGAGCCGTGCGGCCTATCGTCAAGCCTTGATAGACTATTTGACACCGCTCAAGGAGACCTTGTCTAAGGATAGCCAACGTCGCTTGGAGGAAAATCCTCTTCGTGTCTTGGACTCTAAGGAAAAAGAAGACAAGGTGGCAGTAGAGAATGCGCCGTCTATCTTGGACTTCCTTGATGAAGAAAGCCAAGCCCACTTTTGTGCTGTGCGGCAGATGCTTGAAACTCTCGGAGTAGACTACATCATCGATACCAATATGGTGCGTGGTCTGGACTACTACAACCACACAATTTTCGAGTTCATCACTGAAATCGAGGGCAATGAATTGACAGTCTGTGCGGGTGGTCGCTATGATGGCTTGGTTGCTTACTTTGGAGGCCCTGAAACTGCTGGATTTGGTTTTGGACTTGGTGTAGAGCGCCTGCTCCTCATCCTTGAAAAGCAAGGTGTGGCTCTCCCTATAGAAAACGCCTTAGATGTCTATATCGCAGTCTTGGGAGAAGGAGCAAATGTCAAGGCTTTGGAGTTGGTACAAGCCCTTCGCCAACAAGGTTTCAAAGCAGAGCGTGATTACCTCAACCGTAAACTCAAAGCTCAGTTCAAGTCAGCCGATGTCTTTGCGGCTAAGACCCTTATTACCCTAGGAGAGAGTGAAGTCGAAAGCGGACAAGTGACAGTCAAGAACAACCAAACTCGAGAAGAGGTGGAAGTTACGCTTGATACAATCAGCCAAAACTTCTCAGAAGTCTTTGAAAAACTAGGGTTTTAATAACAGATAAACCGGTCAGGAACCTACTCCTGACCTTTTTCTTTTGCAAAATGACAAAAATCATAAGCTTTTTGACAAATATAATTGTCAAAAAGAAAAAGATGTGTTACAATGTAAGTAAGTTAAGAAATAAAGAAATAGGAGGGAATCACATGTGGGTATGGATTTTTTTACCTTTTCTCGTCTTGATTTATAGTAGTCAATCTAAAAAAATCAAGCGGTTAGAGAAGAGGTTAAAGGTAATCGAAAGAAAAGAGAAAGGAGATATAGATATGTCGAGATTATTGCAAGAAATGATTGGAAAGAAACCAATTATAACGGGAGTGTATATTGGACCAGATAACTGGGAAGTTGTGGATGTTGACGAGGAATGGGTCAAACTACGTAGCGTTGATAAAAAGGGGAAAGAAAAATTCAAGTTGCAACGCATTGAGGATATCCAAGCCGTTGAATTTGACGGAGAGTAGGTGTGTAGCATGCAACTAAAAAACCGTCTAAAAGAGCTTCGGGCTCGCGATGGTTTGAATCAAACGGAACTGGCCAAGCTAGCTGGCGTGTCCAGACAAACCATCAGTTTGCTAGAACGGGATGAGTACACCCCGTCAGTAGTAATAGCTCTGAAGATTTCACAGATATTCAATGAACCAGTCGAGTCGGTATTTCGTATAGAGGAGGATGAGGAATGAACAAGTATAAAGTGATCTATTATGTAGTTGCCATAGCTCTAGTAGTCAGCGTGTTTCTATTGATTGGAATAGACTTAGGCTGGTTTAATCCCTATCAAAGTGACCAATTTATTTGGGCCTATTTTGCCCTCATCCAGTAATTGAATGGATTGAAAAGAAATCAAAAAATCTAGCAAGTGAATAAGGGAGAATGAATATGAAAAAGAAACGTGGATTGTTATTTTTAATGTCTGTTGTCTTGGGAGCTTTCTTGGGCGTGTTTGTAGGGATGTTTAAGGCACGTGCCGAATCCCATGAAATTATTTTAGATGTAAAAGTCTTGGTGCCATGGATATCAGCTATTTGTTTACTGATAGGTTTCATTAGCATTCTTTTGACTTTCAATTTCTTAAAGAAAAGCAGAAAATTTCACTCCTTGTATCAAGAGGAAATGGATGATGATCTGAATAAAACCTATTATGTGCAAATGTATCGGAATCTCGAGTTTGGAACCATTGCTTTTAATATTGCAAACGTAGCAATTTTATTGGCTCTCTTCATTGCAGGAAGTGAAGTGATTATACTAAATGGAAGCTTTCTAACCTTATCTCTTTCTTTTTTTGCTATTAGTGTTGGTTTTCAATGTTCAAAAAAATATCTTTATAAGACCATTGCGATTGTTCGTCAGTTTGATTTGGCATTTTTCTCTACACCAAAGGACGCCTTAGACTATTTCAATTCTTACGATGAAGGGGAGCGCAAGGCTAATTTGGAACAGAGTTTTCGGATTTTATTCCAATTAAATAACTATGTCTTGCCAGGTCTCTACTTTCTGATTGATCTCTTTTCTTTATTGACAGGAGAGATTCAGCTACTAGCCTTCTTTCTTGTCGGAGCTATCCATGTTTATATCAATGTGATGCAGTTACCTATGGTAAAACGCTATTTCAAATAGGAGATCTTTATGAAAATACTTAAAAATCTTGGCTGGTTTCTTCTAGCTGTTCTATCCTTTTTCTTTGGCTATGGTCTGGTTCAGAGTATGGCTTTATCAGCTCTTGGACTAGGGGCTTCAATCTTTGGAGTCTTGCCACTTTATGTCGCCCTGTCAGGAGCCTATGTTTATGGAGTTTACAGATGGTATCAGACAGAAAAGATTAGCATCCAGACGACGGCTTTCAATCGTTATATCTGGTTGCCAACCCTGGTTTTGCTAGTGGCGATTACAGCCCAGTTCTTTTTACCAGATGATCCGTCGGTCAATCAACAAATCGTATCACAACTGACAGTTGCTCAGCCTGTCTTTGGTTTCTTTATGGTAGTGGTTTTTGCTCCTCTGACAGAAGAACTCATCTTTAGAGGGATGCTGGCGCGCTATCTCTTTCCTAAACAGAACAACAGCAAACAGACAGCTCTGTTTCTCCTCGTATCAAGTGTGCTTTTTGCCTTGATTCATTTTCCAGGGACTTTGCAACAATTTTTAGTCTATGCTAGTCTGGGATTGAGTTTGGGTCTGGCTTATGTGAGCCGAAAAGGTCTTCTTTACAGCATTTCTCTCCACGCTTTGAATAATTTAATCGGCTTTTTGATGATTCTCATGCTATAATAGAGTCAGGAGGTCACATGAAACGAGTAATTTTATTAGCAGTGATACAGGCGGTCGTTCTCTTTTTTATCATCGGGGCACTTGCCTATGCCTTTAAAGGCGACTTCTTTTACAACTATCTAGCAGTTGTCTTTGCGCCTATTGCAGGTGTCTTGCGTTTTGCTTCGGCTTATGCGACGGAGATTGTCCTACCTAAAAAGGCAGCTGAGATTGCTGAAAAGCGTAAAAAAGGTTAAGAATCATAATAGGAAAATCCGATGGCGTCTTCATCGGATTTTTTGATGGTGTCATGATTTTTTAACTGTTCGTTTTGATTTTTACAGACAATCAAACTTTTCTGCTGATTTTCATGAAGAGCCTGCGCTTTTATGGTAAAATAGTAACAGAATAAAAGAGGAGAGAAGAAATGAAACGTAGTATGTATGCTGGTCGTGTTCGTGAGGAACACATCGGACAAGAAATTACCTTGAAAGGATGGGTTGGCCGTCGTCGTGACTTGGGCGGTTTGATCTTTATCGATCTTCGTGACCGTGAAGGGATTATGCAGTTGGTCATCAATCCAGAAAAAGTTTCAGCAGAAGTCATGGCAACAGCTGAAAGCCTTCGTAGCGAATTTGTTATAGAGGTGACGGGTCAGGTTGCGGCACGCGAGCAAGCAAATGATAAGCTGCCAACTGGTGCAGTTGAGTTAAACGTGACAGCCCTGACAGTGCTTAATACAGCTAAAACAACCCCATTTGAGATTAAGGATGGCATTGAAGCCAATGATGATACGCGTCTACGTTACCGTTACCTTGACCTTCGTCGTCCAGAAATGCTAGAGAACCTTAAGCTTCGTGCTAAGGTGACCCACTCTATCCGCAACTACTTGGATGAGTTGGAGTTTATCGATGTGGAGACCCCCTTCCTTTCTAAGTCTACACCAGAAGGGGCGCGTGACTATTTGGTACCGTCTCGTGTCAATAAAGGACATTTCTATGCTCTTCCTCAAAGTCCACAGATTACCAAACAGTTGTTGATGAATGCTGGATTTGACCGTTACTACCAAATCGTCAAATGTTTCCGTGACGAAGACTTGCGTGGTGACCGTCAGCCTGAGTTTACTCAGGTCGACTTAGAAACGTCTTTCCTTAGTGAGCAAGAAATTCAAGATATCACAGAAGGCTTGATTGCGCGCGTGATGAAAGAAACAAAAGGCATCGAAGTAACTCTTCCATTTCCTCGTATGAAGTATGATGACGCGATGGCTCTTTACGGTTCTGACAAACCTGATACTCGTTTTGATATGTTGCTTCAGGACTTGACAGAAGTGGTCAAGGGTGTTGATTTTAAAGTCTTCTCAGAAGCACCTGCCGTTAAAGCTATTGTAGTCAAAGGAGCTGCAGACAACTACTCACGTAAAGACATTGACAAGATGACTGAAGTAGCTAAACAGTATGGTGCTAAAGGACTTGCTTGGGTCAAGGTGGTTGATGGAGAATTAAATGGACCAGTTGCCAAGTTCTTGACTGGCATTCAAGCAGAATTGACTGCAGTACTTGGTCTTGAAGATAAGGACTTGGTTCTCTTTGTGGCGGATACGCTTGAGGTAGCCAATGCAACCCTTGGTGCCCTTCGTGGACGTATCGCCAAAGAGATTGGCTTGATTGATAATGATAAGTTCAACTTCCTTTGGGTGGTTGACTGGCCAATGTTTGAATGGTCAGAAGAAGAAGGCCGTTATATGAGTGCCCACCATCCATTTACCCTTCCTGATAGGGATTCTGCAAAAAAACTAAAAATATTATAAGAACGATTTACAAAGTTGTTCCAAAGAAAAAGGAAGTATCCTTGAGAGAATTTATGCAGTCGCATATGATATCGTCTTGAACGGTTATGAGCTTGGTGGTGGTAGCCTTCGTATCAACCAAAAAGACCTTCAAGAACGCATGTTCAAGGCTCTTGGTTTCTCAGCTGAAGAAGCCAATGACCAGTTTGGTTTCCTTCTTGAAGCCATGGACTATGGTTTCCCACCACACGGTGGTTTGGCTATCGGTCTTGACCGTTTTGTGATGCTCTTAGCAGGAGAAGAAAATATCCGTGAAGTCATTGCCTTTCCTAAGAACAATAAGGCAACCGACCCAATGACACAAGCTCCATCAACAGTCGCTCTCAAACAACTAGAGGAACTCAGCTACAAGTAGAAGAAGATGAAACAAGCAAAACGAATTAAGCGGTGGCGCTATTATTTGCGCCGCTTTGCTTATCAGATAAAAATCTTACGAGTTTTACAAAGTATCTCTAGGGAAAAATATGATGAGAAAGTATCGGCTTCTCTGGTTTATGGCTTTCTGTCAGCAGTAGCAGTCAATTTCTTTTTTCAACCAGGGCACGTTTACTCCAGTGGTGCGACGGGTCTGGCACAGATTATCTCTGCCTTGAGTAATCACTGGTTTGGTTTTTACATTCCGATATCGCTAACCTTTTATGCTATCAATTTTCCGTTGATGATTTTGGCTTGGTATCAGATTGGGCATAAGTTTACAATCTTTACCTTTATCACAGTATCCATGAGTTCCCTCTTTATCCAGCTTGTGCCAGTTGTGACCTTGACAGAGGATCCCATCATCAATGCTCTTTTTGGGGGTGTTGTCATGGGCTTGGGGATTGGTTTTGCACTCCGTAACAATATTTCTAGCGGAGGTACAGATATCGTCAGTCTCACCATTCGAAAGAAAACGGGTAAGAATGTCGGCAGTATTTCTTTCTTGGTAAATGGAACCATCATGCTGATAGCAGGTCTGACCTTTGGTTGGAAATACGCCCTCTACTCTATGATCACCATTTTTGTATCGAGCCGTGTGACAGATGCGGTCTTTACAAAGCAAAAACGCATGCAGGCCATGATTGTGACCAATAATCCTGAAAAGGTAATCGAAAAAATCCATAAAAAATTGCACCGAGGCGCTACCATGATCCACGATGCAGAAGGAACTTATAATCATGAGAGAAAAGCAGTCTTGATTACGGTTATCACGCGAGCAGAGTTTAATGATTTTAAACACATCATGAAACAGGTCGATCCGACAGCCTTTGTCTCTGTATCCGAAAATGTCCACATCCTAGGACGATTCGTAGAAACAGACAATTAATAATACTCAAAAGACCAGCCTTGAGGCTGGTCTTTATTTTTCGATAATTTTGTGCCCAATCAACTGGCGGTAACAAATCTGTTTATTGTTTTTGGCATCGTTAATAATCTGGAGAATGGTTTCAAAGGAAACGCGCCCGAGTTCTAAGCTATTGATATCCACATAGGCTGCCAAGTTCAGTTTAGGGTTGACCGAGTCAAAGCTGAGGACAGGGACATCCAGTTGGTGTTTTGCGATGTAATCACAGACCCCTGCAGCAAGAAGGCTATCAATAGTAATAATAGCATCAATATTTGGATCATGCTCGAAGAGAAGTTTACTAAAGCGATAACCATTATCTTCAAGAAATTCGGTCGCAAAGTAGGTCAGATTTGGATCAATAGGAAGTTGGTATCGTTTAAGAGCTAACTCATAACCCATTAGACGATCTTGTGTTACGAAAAGTTTTTTGGTTCCTCCGATGAAGGCAATTCGCTTGCATCCTTTTTTGATGAAATATTCTGTTGCATCAAAACCTGCCTGGACATTGTCATTATCGACGAGCGGAATGAAGGGAGATAGAGATTTACCTAAGATAAGGAAAGGAAATTGCTCATCTGCTACTAGCTAACCAAAGGATCCTCTTCTTGGGCATAGAGGAAAAATCAAACCATCTACACGCTTACCATAGACCATCTGGGAAATAGCTTTGAGCCGCTCTTTTTGCATCTTTCCCCGTTGCAATCTGGATAGCATAGTGGTTCTCAGATGCCACTTGGGCGATCCCTCGTAGAACAGATGGGAAGAAAGGATTTTGGTAAAAGGCATCCGAGTCATCAGGGAGCACCAAGCCGATAACCTGAGTATAACTACTTACCAAGCTACGAGCATTGAGGTTGGGATGGTAGTTGAGTTCCTTCATAGCCTTGCGAACTCGTTTTTTGGTTTCATCACTAATCGTTGATTTATTTTGAATGACGCGGGTAACAGTGGAAGGTGAGACACCTGCTGCTTTAGCCACATCTTTAATCGTCACGGGCATAAAAATCTCCTATTTATGATAATCTGGATCACGGAAATGTGTCTTGTAAAAAATAGTGACCAGATAAAGAACAAAAAGAATGTTTTGTACAGTGATAAGGGTTGTCATATTCTGGCCAAAAAGTCCCAAAATAAGCGTAATCAGAGTGGGTAATCCTAAACAGTTCAAGATAAAATGGTAGCACTCTTTAAAAGTCCTAAATGAAAAGAGGCGTGATTTTTTGGTGATATAAAGGAGAAGACTAGCTCCAAGGGAGACAATGAAGAAATTCAATCCAAAGAGGAAGCTTGCACCAAGAACGAGAAAGAGACTGATATAGACCCGATTTTGTTGGTACCAATCTTTAGAAATGGCCTGGGTTAGATCTTCCTTACTCTGGAAACTCTCCGTTTGAATCGCGTGGTAGCGAATGCGAGTCAGTTCCTTACTTTCCTTACTGATGACGAGTTCTTCCGTATCAAAATGAAGTTGCAAGTCCTTTGGCAATTCTTTACTTGGACTTGGACCAATCAGAAGAGAAGCTTGCTGATTCTTCGTACCTGAGTAGTTCAGCTTTCCATCAACGATTTGCGCATTCTCTGACAAGTCCATGATCGCTTCATCTGTCAGTGGAGTGTAGACATTATCGATAAAGGTATCCAGTGGATACGTTTCCTGTGAGCTGTTTTTGAATGGCAATCGGAACCATAGACAAACTGATGAGGAAAATGCTCGTAAAGAGAAGCTGAAACCAGTTGAGGCCGAAACGTTTTGATAGGGGCTTACGAAATCCCCAGATACTAGAGAAATACGAGAATGGATATGGAAGCATAGGCATCTTTCTAAAAGTGTTTTCTATATGAGTATTATTATATGAGAAATGTGCTTTATTTCAAGTCTAGTAGATAAATTGCTTATTGAAAAGCGGATTTTGCTACTATTTGCGGTCTTTTGTCTAATCTTTTAACTTTAGAAACAAGATCCAAAATGAAAAAGGGTGGCGGGGATAGATTATCCCTTGTCGCCACCACTTGTAAGTCCTGAAACAAAGTTCTTTTGTAGGAAGAAGAAGAGAATACAGATTGGAAGGGCGATGAGGATAGCACCTGCTGAGAAGTAGGCGATCTTCATGTTTTTCACATTGCTAACGAAGGTTTGGAGACCAACGGCAACAGTAAAGTATTCTTTCTCACGAAGCAAGAAACTAGAGAGAATGTAGTCTCCGAAAGGTCCCATGAAGGCCCATAGAGCTTGTACAGCCACCATTGGGCGAACGAGTGGGAGAACAATTTGCCAGAAGCGGCGGAAGTGTCCAGCACCATCTAGTTTTGCAGATTCGTCTAGAGACATTGGCACGGTATCGAAGTAGCCTTTCATGAGCCAAGCATTCATCGGAATACCTCCACCGACGTAGAGGAAGATGAGGAACCAGCTATGGTTAAGGGCGTTCAACATAAGTGCCATAACGAAGAAGGCTGTCAAAGCGGCCATAGTTGGCACCATTTGGATAATCAAGAAGAAGACCAAACTTTGCTTACGAGCCAAGAAGTTGTAACGGCTGTAGGCATAACCAGCCAGTACGATGATACTTGTTTGAACAACCATGGTAATCAAGGCGATGATCAAAGTATTGAGATACCAAGTGCCGTATAAGGTTTCAGTAAAGAGTCCTTTAAAGTTATCAAAATTGAAGTCGATGTTAGTATCTAGTTTAAAGGCTGCGACGTTACCTGCTTTGAAGGCTGACATAATGGTAATCAAAAGTGGATAGATAATGACAATTGATAGGCCAATCAAGTAGAGGTAAGTGAGGGTTTGAGTCAGTCTACGTTTGAGTTTGATTGAGTTATTCATCTTAGACGTCCTCCATATCAAATGCGTGTAGTTTCTTGAATGCGATCATAGAGATAGAGATGACAATGATTGAGATAATCAAGGTAACAGCTGCTGCCATAGAGTATTGAGGAGATGTACCTGTTGTCAAACGGTAAATCCATGAGATCAAGATATCAGTTGAACCAGCTCCCCCTCCGACAGTACCAGGTCCTCCACCATTGAAGAGGTACATGATAGAGAAGTTGTTAAAGTTGAAGGTGTATTGGCTAATCAAAGTTGGTGCTGCAACAGCCAATATCATTGGGAAAGTGATGTTGCGGAATTTTTGCCAAGCATTGGCACCGTCAATATAAGCTGCTTCGTAAAGGTCGTTAGGAATAGATTGCAAGATACCCAAAGTCAAAACGTAGATATATGGGAATCCAAGCCAGCCTTGCATCATAATCAAGGCAACCTTAGTCCAAGTTGGATTTGTTTTCCAAGGGATAAGAGCTCCATCTAGGAAGGGAAGAACCTTAGACAAAAGAGGCAAGACTTGGGTGTTGATGGCACCGACACTATCATTAAACATGTTTGAGAATGTCAAGATAGTGATGAAGGCTGGAACAGCCCAAGGAAGAAGGAAAATAACACCAAAGATACGTTTTCCTTTGATAAATGGTTGATTAGCAATGATAGCGGTGAAGATACCAATCACAATCTGCAAAGTAGAAGCAGACAAGGCCCAGATAATGGTCCAAGAAAGAACCGAACCAAAGGCTGAACGGAAGGTACTTAAGCTCCAGATATTTGTGAAGTTAGTCAAACCAACCCAGTCCAACAATTTGTTTGGTGGCAAGTGTTGGAAGTCATAGTTGGTAAAGGCGATCATCAAGGTTACGATAACTGGGAAGATAATCGCAAATGTCATCGCTACATACGATGGGATAATCAAAAGGTATGGGAATCCATTCTCATAAATACCTTTGATCATATCTTTAAAAGTACGTGGGACAGGAATTCCGTTGTTGATGCGTTTAGCAATTGTATGTGCGTCTTTAATATTGTAGAAGTAGAAGAGCACATAAACAGCAACAAGAATTGAGTGGAAAGCACCACGAATCAGCATGAAGAGGGAATTATCACGACCTGGCTTGTCACCAAGAGTGATCAAATTGTGCAATTCAGGCGCAGCAAGGGCTAGAAAATAAAGGACAAAAACGAGCGTTACAGCAAGAAAAATAAAACCTTTGACTTTTTGTTTGTTGTAAATTTGCCCTAACCCAGGAATCACTGAAAGCAAGGCTGCTTTGCTAGGTTGTTGGTTTTCCATGAATACTCCTTTCATAGGATACGAGATTGAAGTTTGTCTCCAATCACTAGATAGGCAACTGCAATCATTCGTAAATTTATAAAATCAAAGGGGGATTTGTATTCTCCCCCCTTGTAACGAATTCAATTATTCACCAAATTTTTGTTTGATTGTTTCTTTGATCGATGTTACAGCATCGTTTGCAGCTGTCTTGGCATCTTTCTTACCACTTACAGCTTCAAATAGCATTGTTTTAGCTGGATCCCAAACTGCAGACATTTGAGGGATGTTTGGCATTGGTTGAGCGTTTTGGAACTGTTTGATAACAGCTGTTGTCAACTCATCGTTTTTACCTTCAGCATATGAACGAGCCTCAGTGTTAGCTGGGATTTCGTTAGTTTTATCGTAGAAGGCTTTTTGTTGTTCAGTTGATACAAGGAAGTCTACAAATTTTTGAGCAGCTTCAAGGTTCTTAGTACTTGATGGGATGATCCAAGCTTTACCACCACCGAATGTTTCATAGTTTTTACCGTTTGGAAGAGTTGGGATAGTCGCAACACTGTAGTTTACTTTAGCATCTTTGAAGGCCTGAGCTTTCCAAGGACCATCAATGATAGCAGCTGTTTTACCTTCTTGGAATTGAGTTTGGATTAGGTTTGGAGCTCCTTCCGTATCTTGCATACCTTTAGGCCATTTTTCGTACCAAGTTTTAGCGTAGTTGATAGCAGTGATAGCTCCTTCGTTTGCAAGTCCGATATCTTTAGAATCTTTACCGTTTTGGCCGAATACGTAACCGCCGTTACCAGCAAGAAGTCCGTATGCATAGTAGAAGTTTGTCCAGTCAGCTAGGAAGGCAGTTGTTTTACCATCTTCACCAGCGAAGGCATATTTACTATCTTTAGCAAGGTTTTCCAAGTCAGCAAAAGTTTTTGGAGCTTCTTTTATCAAGTCTTTGTTGTAGTACATAACGAGTGACTCGATAACGGCAGGAGCACCGTAAACTTTACCGTCAGCAGCTGTTACAAGAGATTTAGTTTTATCATCTGTTTTAGCACCGTCGCTCAATTTCACTTCTGAAAGTTGTCCGTCTTTACCAAGGCTACCTACGCGGTCGTATGGTGCCATCATAACGTCAGCAGCTTTACCAGATTGGTTATCTAGAGAAAGGTTGTCAAGACCACCCATTTGGTCTCCTGTTTTGATAGTAACTTTTACTCCAGCTTCTTTTTCGTAAGCTTGTGCAGCTGATTCAGCAAAGGCTTTGTATTGATCTTCGACGTAGAAAGTGATTTCTTTTGCTTCAGATGAACCAGTATCAGCAGCTTTGTCAGCAGTTTTGCTTCCACAAGCTACCAAGAGCAAGCTAGCAAGAGTAGCAGTTCCGAGCACAGCAGCGCTCTTCATGAATTTAGATGACATAGTGTATTCCTCCTAAAGAATAACAAAAATAATTTAATGAGAAAACGCAAACGTTTTCTTTTACGAACTTAGTATAGCACAAATAGAAAACGGTTGCAAGCGTTTTTTTAGAAAAAAATTTAAAAAAATTTTAAGGTTTCAAACATTTGTCAATGCTTTTTATATAGGAAGAAACTGAAAGGTTTTCTTTTTTCTTGATTTGAAAACGTACAAAGGGAAACGATTGCATTGATTAGGCTGATTTCTTAGCAAAAATGAGGCTGTTTTTATTTCAACTATCTTAAATTAGAAAAACTTTATAAGAAAAAGTGTTCGTTTCATAAAAATAACAGTGGAACCAAGATTCATTCAAAGAAAAAGAAATCAAAAAAGTTTCTAAAACCGCTTGCATTTGTGTTTTAAAATGCGCTATACTTAACTTAACGCAAACGTTTGCGCCTGGATTGCTGCAACGTTATATAACAAACACATGAGGTGCTATTATGAAAAAACGTCAAAGTGGTGTGTTGATGCACATCTCTTCTCTACCAGGAGTATACGGAATTGGTTCATTTGGTCAGACTGCCTATGATTTCGTCGATTTCTTGGTTCGTACGAAGCAACGTTACTGGCAAATCCTTCCTCTTGGGACAACAAGCTATGGAGATTCTCCATACCAATCATTCTCAGCCTTTGCTGGAAATACACATTTTATCGACCTTGATATCTTGGTAGAGCAAGGTTTGTTGGAAGCTAACGATCTTGAAGGTGTTGACTTTGGTAGTGATGCATCTGAAGTTGACTATGCGAAGATTTACTACGCACGTCGTCCCCTTTTAGAAAAAGCAGTTAAACGCTTCTTGGAAGTGGGTGATGTCAAAGATTTTGAGAAATTTGCTCAAGACAACCAATCATGGCTTGAACTCTTTGCAGAGTATATGGCGATTAAAGAGCATTTTGACAATCTTGCTTGGACAGAATGGCCAGATGCAGATGCTCGTGCGCGTAAAGCTTCAGCACTTGAAAGCTACCGTGAGAAATTGGCAGACAAGTTGGTTTACCACCGTGTGACTCAATACTTCTTCTTCCAACAATGGTTGAAATTGAAAGCCTACGCTAACGACAACCACATCGAAATCGTTGGGGATATGCCAATCTATGTAGCGGAAGATTCAAGCGACATGTGGGCAAATCCACACCTCTTCAAGACAGATGCCAATGGTAAAGCAACTTGCATCGCAGGATGCCCACCAGATGAGTTTTCTGCCACTGGTCAGCTTTGGGGGAACCCAATCTATGACTGGGAAGCAATGGACAAAGACGGTTACAAATGGTGGATTGAACGCTTGCGCGAAAGCTTCAAGATCTACGATATCGTTCGTATTGATCACTTCCGCGGTTTCGAATCTTACTGGGAAATCCCTGCTGGTTCCGATACAGCAGCACCTGGTAAATGGGTCAAAGGTCCAGGGTACAAACTCTTCGCAGCCGTTAAGGAAGAGCTTGGTGAGCTAAACATCATCGCAGAAGACCTTGGTTTCATGACAGATGAAGTCATCGAGTTGCGTGAACGCACTGGCTTCCCAGGAATGAAGATTCTTCAATTTGCCTTCAACCCAGAAGACGAAAGTATCGATAGCCCGCACTTGGCACCTGCCAACTCTGTTATGTACACAGGAACACACGATAACAATACAGTCCTTGGTTGGTACCGTAATGAGATCGATGATGCGACTCGTGAGTACATGGCTCGTTACACGAACCGTAAAGAGTACGAAACAGTGCCACACGCAATGCTTCGCACAGTATTTTCATCCGTTAGCTTCATGGCTATTGCAACCATGCAAGACTTGTTAGAACTAGATGAGTCAGCTCGTATGAACTTCCCATCTACTCTTGGCGGAAACTGGTCATGGCGTATGACAGCAGATCAATTGACACCAGCTGTTGAAGAAACTTTGCTTGACTTGACTACAATTTATCGCCGAATCAATAAAAATTTGGTAGAATTAAAGAAATAAGACATTATCAGGAGACACATAAACATGTTACCATTAAACGAATTTGTACAAAAACGTTACAATAAAACCATTGCAGAATGTAGCAATGAAGAGCTTTACCTTGCTCTTCTTAACTACAGCAAACTTGCTAGCAGCCAAAAACCAGTCAATACTGGTAAGAAAAAAGTTTACTACATCTCAGCTGAGTTCTTAATCGGTAAACTCTTGTCAAACAACTTGATTAACCTTGGTCTTTATGACGATGTGAAAAAGAACTTGCAGCTGCAGGTAAAGAGTTGATCGAAATCGAAGAAGTAGAATTGGAACCATCACTTGGTAACGGTGGTTTGGGACGTTTGGCAGCCTGCTTTATCGACTCAATCGCTACACTTGGTTTGAATGGTGACGGTGTTGGTTTGAACTACCACTTCGGTCTTTTCCAACAAGTTCTTAAAAACAACCAACAAGAAACGATTCCTAACGCTTGGTTGACTGAGCAAAACTGGTTGGTTCGCTCAAGCCGTAGCTACCAAGTGCCATTTGCACACTTCACATTGACATCTACCCTTTACGATATCGATGTACCTGGTTACAAGACAGCTACTAAAAACCGCTTGCGTTTGTTTGACTTGGATTCAGTTGATTCTTCTATCATCGAAGATGGTATCAACTTTGACAAGACAGATATCGCTCGCAACTTGACTCTCTTCCTTTACCCAGACGATAGCGACAAGCAAGGTGAATTGCTCCGTATCTTCCAACAATACTTCATGGTTTCAAACGGTGCGCAATTGATCATCGACGAAGCAATCGAAAAAGGAAGCAACTTGCATGACCTTGCGGACTACGCAGTTGTACAAATCAACGATACTCACCCATCAATGGTGATCTCCTGAATTGATCCGTCTCTTGACTGCACGTGGTATCGAACTTGATGAAGCAATCTCAATCGTTCGTAGCATGACTGCCTACACTAACCACACAATCCTTGCTGAAGCCCTTGAAAAATGGCCTCTTGAATTCTTGCAAGAAGTGGTTCCTCACTTGGTACCAATCATCGAAGAATTGGACCGTCGTGTGAAGGCAGAATACAAAGACCCAGCTGTTCAAATCATCGATGAGAGCGGACGTGTTCACATGGCTCACATGGATATCCACTACGGATACAGCGTTAACGGGGTTGCAGCTCTTCACACTGAAATCTTGAAGAACTCAGAGTTGAAAGCTTTCTACGACATCTACCCAGAAAAATTCAACAACAAAACAAACGGTATCACATTCCGTCGTTGGCTCATGCATGCTAACCCAAGCTTGTCTCACTACTTGGATGAGATTATTGGACATGGTTGGCACCATGAAGCAGATGAGCTTGAAAAACTCTTGTCATACGAAGACAAGGCTGCTGTCAAAGAAAAATTGGAAAGCATCAAGGCTCACAACAAACGTAAATTGGCTCGTCACTTGAAAGAACACCAAGGTGTGGAAATCAATACAAACTCTATCTTTGATATCCAAATCAAACGTCTTCACGAGTACAAACGCCAACAAATGAACGCTTTGTATGTCATCCACAAATACCTTGATATCAAGGCTGGTAACATCCCTGCTCGTCCAATCACAGTCTTCTTTGGTGGTAAAGCAGCTCCTGCCTATACAATTGCCCAAGACATCATTCACTTAATCCTTTGCTTGTCAGAAGTGATTGCAAACGATCCAGCAGTAGCTCCACACTTGCAAGTTGTAATGGTTGAAAACTACAACGTTACTGCAGCAAGCTTCCTCATCCCAGCATGTGACATCTCAGAACAAATCTCACTTGCTTCTAAAGAAGCTTCAGGTACTGGTAACATGAAATTCATGTTGAACGGAGCTTTGACTCTTGGTACTATGGACGGAGCTAACGTGGAAATTGCTGAATTGGTTGGCGACGAAAATATCTACATCTTTGGTGAAGATTCAGAAACTGTTATCGACCTTTACGCAAAAGCAGCTTACAAATCAAGCAAATTCTATGCTCGTGAAGCTATCAAACCATTGGTTGATTTTATCGTGAGCGACGCTGTTCTTGCAGTAGGTAAGAAAGAACGCTTGGAACGTCTTTACAACGAATTGATCAACAAAGACTGGTTCATGACTCTCCTTGATTTAGAAGACTACATCAAAGTCAAAGAGCAAATGCTTGCTGACTACGAAGACCGTGACGCATGGTTGGATAAAGTCATCGTTAACATTGCCAAAGCAGGATTCTTCTCATCTGACCGTACAATCGCTCAGTACAACGAAGACATCTGGCACTTGAACTAAGATTCTTTGCACGAGACTATAAAACAACGCATCTTAAAAAGGTGCGTTTTTTTGATAGAAAAAAGTAGGGACTTTAATAGAAGAGCCTCCATACCGGTAAAACGCTAGCACAACAGAGGAAAAACAGGTATACTATTGTTAATTAGACTGAATCGGATAAAGAAGAGAGGAATTTATGATGAAAAAACGAGCGCTGACAGCAGTACTTTTAGGAGTGGCAGTATTGTCACTAACCGGTTGCTTTACAAAAAGTAGCCGAAGATTTATCGAGGGAAAGGTTTCAGAGTTAAGCGAGGTTTACCCAACGGAGAATCTGGAAGATTTGTTTGAGAAGTTTCCGGAGGGGTTTCAGATTACCTCAAAGGATTTATACGAATATGAAGAAAGTGGGTACAAGCTCCAATCAATCAGTTTAAATGGAAATTCTCAAACTAGACAGATTTCAGGTACAATATCAGAGAAGCAAGTTAGTTTTGATCAAGATGAGAAGCGTAGTGAAAGGTTTGTATATAAGGGTGAAGTCATTTATCAAGATGGTAAAATTCAATTAAAAGATCCAACAGCGAATATCAAAATAAAAAGCCCAACATTACTGCTCCAAGAATTTACGATTAATAAAGACAGTCTATCCAAATTAAAAATGGGAGGAAAAGGTTATAGCTATGAAACTGGGAGTGCAGACATTGACTATACTCTATCGGATCCTATTTTAAACACCTACATGGGAGTGGAGCAGGATAAAGAATTAAAAATGATTATTTATATTATGCATGAGACGGTTGAAAGCAAGGCTTATAGCTATACTTTAGATATTAAAGATGGTCATAACTCTCATACAGAATTAATTGAAGGTTACTAAAGTTATATTTCTGCTAAAAGTAATAAATTTGTGTAAAGAAGCACTACGATGTAAAAATATGAGTGAAAAACACCGCCAGTTATTCTAGATGGGACGAATCCAACACTTGATGCTTCGGATTTGTCTTATGAATTTGAAAAGGCTAGGTTCACAGGAAATATCACACGTATTACGACAAAGCAAAGATCCTTTGAATGACTTGACGGTTGTTTAGATTGAATCAAAACCTTAAAATTGGTATAAGGAAGTAACTATCTTGGATTCTGAGAGGAGGAGCAATCCATGTTTAAAAAAATTGCAATGATAATGTTAGTAGGAGGGTTTGGAATGATGGCGTTAGCTGGATGTAGTGGGAAGAGTAGTCGACAATTTATTGAAGGAAAGGCCGCTGAGCTCAGCAAGGTCTATCCAACGGAGAATCTGGAAAACTTGTTTGAAAAGTTTCCGGATGGATTTCAGATTCGTATAATAGATTCTGAAAAGAAAGATGACAACTCACCAACAATAATTTACCAAACTGTTTTTAAATGGCATTTCTGAAACGAAAGAAATAAAAAGGAAATTACCAAAGAAAGCTCACTCAAAAAAATTCAGATGGGAAAATTGAAGAAGAAATTTTTATATCAAGGACATGTCTACTACAAAGATGAAGTCTACATTTATCAGAAGGAAATTCTTCTAAAAACAAAGAGAAAGGTGACTTAAAACATTCACGTCTCTTGATGCAGGAATTTTCAATTTCTAGGTCTAGCTTAAAAGCCCTAGAAGTGGTTCGGAAAGGCTATAGCTTAGAGACAGGTTCTGCCAGTATCGCCTATAAGCTTAAAAATGAACAAGTGAATGATTATTTGGACTTAGAAAAGATAGTCAACTTAATATGATTATTAATATTCCTGAACCAACGGTATCAGGAAAAACTATAGCTATTCCATCATTTTTAGAAAGGATAAACTCTCTCATTCAGAAGGTATTGTTGGGAAATTAAAAGGTAATTAAAATGAGCGATTATAAAGAATATACAGTTCTAGATGGGACAAATCCGACACTTGATGCTTCGGATTTGTCCTATGAAGAGGGGAAAATCTATGTTTAAAAAACTTACAATACTCATCTTATTAGTTGGAGCGGGAATGGTCATTCTCTCCGGATGTAGTCTAAAGAGTAGTAGAAGATTTATCGAAGGGAAGGCTGCTGAGCTCAGCAAGATCTATCCGACGGAAAATCTAGAAGATTTGTTTGAAAAATTTCCAGATGGGTTTCAGATTCGTATGACAGATATTAGTGAGGATAGTGAAGATTCTCCTTCAATTAGTTATCAGCTAGTTTTAAATGGCATTTCTGAGACCAAAGAAATAAAAGGAGAAATTACCAAAAAGAGTTCATTCGAAAATTCAGATGGAAAAATTGAAAAGGAGGTATTATATCAGGGAGCAGTATACTATAGAGATGGAAGTCTACATTTATCAGAAGGAAACTCCTCTGATAATAAAGAAAAAGGTGACTTAAAACATACACGTCTTTTAATGCAGGAATTTTCAATTTCTAGGTCTAGTTTAAAAGGCCTAGAAGTGATTCGGAAAAGGCTATAGCTTAGAGACCGGTTCTGCCAGTATCACCTATAAGCTTCAAAATGAACAAGTGAATGATTATTTAGGGTTAGAAAGTGATGCCCAACTTAATATGGATATCAATATTCCTGAACCAACGATATCGGGCAAGAATTACGGCTACTCTATCATCTTTAGAAAGGATAATCTTTATCATGCAGAAGGCATTGTTGGAAAACTAGAAAAGGATTAGTAATGAGCGATTATAAAGAATACACTGTTTTGGACGGGACGAATCCAACACTGGATGCTTCGGATTTGTCCTATGAATTTGAAAAAGCTAGAATTAATGGGGCGACTAATGAAGATGTTGATAGTCTATATTTCGAAGAAGAATATAAAATCAAACCCCTAAATTTCACATATTTATCCAGCTTTCGTGATTCTGCGACAGGGACTAGTGGGGTTGCCTTTAGAGATGAAACAAGTGGAAAACCCATCATTTGAATCATTTGATTGGCGCTTAGATTGAATCAGAGCCTTAAAACTGGCATAATGAAGTAACTATCTTGGATTCTGAGAGGAGGAGCAATCCATGTTTAAAAAAATTGCAATGATGATGTTGTTAGGAGGGCTTGGAATAATGGTGTTAGCTGGATGTAGTAATAAGAGTAGCCGTAAATTTATTGAGGGAAAGGCCGCTGAGCTCAGCAAGGTCTATCCGACAGAGAATCTGGAAGACTTGTTTGAAAAGTTTCCAGATGGGTTTCAGATTACCTCAAAGGATTTATACGAATATGAAGAAAGTGGATACAAACTCCAATCAATCAGTTTAAATGGAAATTCTCAAACTAGACAGATTTCAGGTACAATATCAGAGAAACAAGTTAGTTTTGATCAAGATGAGAAGCGTAGTGAAAGGTTTGTATATAAGGGTGAAGTCATTTATCAAGATGGTAAAATTCAATTAAAAAGATCCAAATGCGAATTTTAAAATTAAGAATTCTGTGTTATTGCTACAGAGATTTACTATAAACAAAAGATAAATTATCAGATCTGGATATAGTTCGTAAAAGTTATAATAGTGGGACTGGGAGTGCAGATATTGTATACACTCTCACTGGATCCAATTTTGAACACCTACATGGGAGTGGAGCAGGCTAAAGAATTAAAAATGATTATTTATATCATGCATGAGACCGTTGAAAATAAGGCTATAGTTATACTTTTAGATATTAAAGATGATCATAACTCTCATACAGAATTAATTGAAGGTTACTAAAGTTATATTTCGGCAAAAAGTAATAAATTTGTGTAGAGAAGCACTGCGAGGTAAAAAAATATGAGTGATAATAAAGGCTATACAGTTCTAGACGGGACAAATCCGACACTAGATGCTTCGGATTTGTCCTATGAATTTGAAAAAGCTAGGATAGATGGAGCAACAGATCGCGAAGTATTGGATAAGTATTCTGACACCGAAAAGAAAATCAAACCCCTAAATTTCACATATGTGTCCAGCTTTCGTGATCCTGCGACAGGGACGAGCGGGGTTGCTTTTAAAGATGAGACAAGTGGAAAAACCATTATTTGAATCATTTGATTGGCGCTTAGATTGAATCAAAACCTTAAAATTGGTATAATGAAGTGACTATCTTGGATTCTGAGAGGAGGGCAATCCATGTTTAAAAAAATTGCAATGATGATGTTAGTAGGAGGGGTTGGAATGATGGTGCTAGCTGGATGTAGTCTAAAGAGTAGTCGACAATTTATCGAAGGGAAAGCCGCTGAGCTCAGTAAGGTCTACCCGACGGAGAATTTGGAGGACTTGTTTGAAAAGTTTCCGGAGGGATTTAGTATTTTTAGCGACGATATTTATGATTATAAAGAAGGGAAAGGCTATTTTTACCAATCTATTGAACTAAAGGGTGATGCTGAGAATAAAGTGGTTAGAGGAACTTTTAAGGAGAAAAAAGTCAGCATAGATGAGAATAAAAAACGAACGGAAGAAGTACTTTATGAAGGTGGAGTGGTTTATAAGGATGGAATGATTCAGTTGATGGATCCTCAGGCAAATGCGACGATAAGGAATCCTAAATTATTGCTCCAAGAATTTACGATTAATAGAAATACTCTGTCGAAACTAAAAATGGGGAGAAAAAGCTATAGTGTTGAAACAGGGAGCGCAAATATCAACTACATTCTAACGGATCCGATTTTAAACAACTATATGGGAGTAGAGCAGAATAAAGAACTAAAAATGGTGATTTATATCATGCATGAAACCGTTGAAAATAAGGCTTACAGATATACTATAGAAATTCAAAACGGGCAAAATACACATGCGGAGATTATCAGTGGAGGGTAAAGTAAATGTCTAATGAACTTTATAAAGTGTTAGATGGAACAAATCCGACACTAGATGCTTCAGATCTATCTTATGAATTCGAAAAGGCCAGAATTGAAGGGGCGACTGATGATAATGTGACAGATAGATATTTTAAAACTGAAAATAAAATCAAGCCCCTGAATTTCACATATGTATCCAGTTTTCGTGATCCTGTGACAGGGACGAGTGGTGTTGCTTTTAAAGATGAGACAAGTGGCAAAACCATCATTGCTTTTACAGGGACTAATCTTGATAGTGACTCGGTAAATGATGCAGTCATGACAGATGGGCTCAGTATCGCCTTTGGGACGGGTCACCATTACGGTCCAGCCTATCAATTTTATGAAAAAGTCATGAAAGAGAACGGCTTAAATCCAGAAGATGTTATCTTGACAGGCCACTCCTTGGGTGGGAATATTGCTCAGCGTGTCGCTCTAAAATACAACGTTCCGAAAACCATTGTCTACAATGCAGCGCCTCTCTATATTCCTTCTTTAGCAGTCCCTTTCACAAGCAACATATTTGAGATAAAGAGGGATATAGCTCAGTTTACAGGAAATATCACTCGCATTACGACAAAGAAAGATCCTCTGAATAATATATCTGATCTAGTCGGTGGAGTTTATGTGGGTAAGGAGTATGTCATCCCCCATTCAGGTGGTCACATGATGGAGGATTTGCGGGCGGTCGCTGGAGATATCAAGTATACGATTGCGATGGACAACATTAAAAGAAATACAGAGCAAGGCTTAAAAAGTGTGCAGATTAAAAAAGATCTCTTTAAAGTCAATGACATCGGTACTGCTTCTCCAAATGGCTTGTCCAAGGCAGAACTCATCGCGCTGGACTCAGAGCAGGCTCTGGTTGTTGCTAGCGGATTATCCGCTACTTCCAGTGCAACGGTTGATTTGATAGGTGCCAAAGGGACAAGTGCAGTCGATAAAGCTCTGACTGTGTATAAAAGCCTCGGAGATGTACCATTCGGTTTTCTTCTATCTTCTGATGAAGTTAGAGCGACTTACAATGAATCTAATATTAACTATGGAACTATTGTTGAAGCGGTAGATAGTCATTGTCGAACTGTTAAAAAGACCGCGAAGACGGTAGCTACTTCATTTACAAATTTGGAGACAAAAATAAAGGCAGGAATTGAACAAACCGTTCAGAAAGATACAGAATTACAAGGATTAATTGCCCATGGATAAGTGGAGTAAGATTAGATCCAAATTAGTGGATGCTCAAGAAGAACTCTACAAGATAGACGATGAATATCGACAGTCAAAGAATGAGTTGGACACTAAGTGGAATTTTTTGGGAGATTTTTATAGAGGTTTAGACCAAAAATTTGACGAAAAGCATTCCATTGTTTTATCAGCATATTCAAAAATGCCGGATGCGACTGAGGATATGCTGGATGCTGCAGTGGAGACTATTCGCCGATATAGGATGGTGAATGAAGAGGAGTTTAAAACTCGGCAATACGAACTAGAAAGAAAGTATGACGACTTAGAAGATAGCTATAAGAAAAAGTGTCGAAAGCAAGAGGCAGTTATTGAACAACTTTCTAGTGAACTAAGAGCATGTCAGACAGATGAAAAATAGGAGGGAAACGGATGGGATTTTTTGAGGATGTTGGTACTGGAATTTATGACTTTGCTTCAGACACAATGGACAACATCGGTAATGGAATTTCTGGTATCAATGATTTTGCTAGGGAGCATATTCCAGGCGTGAGAGAAGTAGAGGGTGCTATACACGGGGCTTATGACTGGGGGATGGATCAGTTACGCTCTTTTGAAGCCTATAGTGAAATTGAGAAGAAATTAGAAAAAGACATCATAAAAACCTTGTATGTTCCGGCTAAAAACGGGCTATAGCTCGGATTATTGAGAAATTTGACAAAGAAGCGAAGGAAATAGGTACAAAGACGAAGGAAGAGATTGATTTCGTTAATAATCAAATCGACGCGGAAATCAAAGGGAGTTTTCAAACGCCATTCAAGATGCAGTTAGTAAAAGAAAAATCTCAAGTGGGAGAAATTGGTTTAAAACAAAAATGGAAATAGTTGACTCACTATTTTTTCAGAAATCAAATCCGCACCTTTTTATTGAGGTGCGGATTTTTGTCTTATCTGAAAGATTGGTTTACCGTACTTTCCCAACTAGAATCTCTGCTTCAATGGTAATCTCAGTCAGTTGGCTCCAGTCAATCTTGGTCAGGTCAACATGAAAGAGTAGCGGAGTCATACTGAGCAGTGCTTGGCGTTGCTCAGCTGTGATGGGTTTGGTCAGGAGGCTATTTGATGAGCTTGGATACTGAAGTGTTCCTGGAAATGTTCCTTGATATCTTGGTTGGAATAATCCTTCTTTGTCAGTTGGTCTTGCACCATTTGGCGGATTTCTTTGAGGTGATTTTTCGGTTGGGATGACCTTGATTAAGATACCGTTTTGGGATAGAACGCGGCGAAATTCTCCATAATTGGCAGGCGAGAAGATATCGAGCAGGATATCCATACTAGCGTCTTTTATAGGAAGACGAGCTAGATCACCAACAAACCAATTGACTGCCCAGTTGGGTTCGCTCTTAGCAGCGATTTGGACGGAATCTTTGGAAATATCAAAAGCATAGAAGGTTTTATCAGAGTGACTTTCTTGTAGTTTGCGAGAGTAAAACCCTTCGCCACAACCGATGTCTAAAATTGTTTTGGCGCTTTCTGAGTTTGCTAGCAAGTCAGATATTGCCTCGAAAATAGTTTGATAAAAACCAGCTTCTAGGATTTGTTGACGGTTTTGAAAATTTTCCTTGTCGTAGTTGGTGGATTGTTTGATTTGCGGTGCCAGATTGACATAGCCGAATTTTGCCAAATCAAAAGAATGGCGGTTGCTACACTTGAGGCTAGACTCTACCAAGGTGAGATCTTCTTGGCAGATGGGGCAGGAAAAGGAACTAGCAGAAGCAAAGCGTTGAAGTTTTGGTTTGAGGTTTGTATTCATAGTTTAAGTGTATCAAAAGAGGCAAATGAAAGCAACCTTAGGAATAAGTAGATGGGAGATTCAGTAGAAATAAAATTAATTCTCCAATTTATAGAATGAAATTGCTTTTATATCTAAATTGCTATATAATAATGATAAGGAGGAAATAAGTATGTTAAAAGAAGTATTGACTGTCGCAAAAGTTGCGAAAAAAATCATCACTCTTTTAGGGTGGTGTGCATTTGGAACCCTTGGTTTGAAAAATCTTAGCAAGTAAGGAAGCTAAAAAGGTTATTCTAAAGCTTTTGGCTAAGGCTTACAAGTTGAAAGATGAGCTAGATGCATCTGTTTCTGTTGTGAAGCAACATGGAGACGATGTCTTGCAAGATGCTAAATATTTGTACGAGCAAGAGAAAAAAGAAGAACAATTAGATAGCCTGATAGGAGAATAATATGTCTTTTAAAGTGCTATATAGAGGATATCAACATATCCGACTATCATCTTCTTTTTTTCACTTACCTTGGATATTCAAGACTCATCTTCGTTCCTTGGCGAGAGATGAAAAGGAATTGAGTCTATCCAGTTTTACATGGATCAACAGCACTTTACTCTACGTATAAAAGAAGGCTTCTCCGTATTAGACAATGCAGAAGCCTTTTTAAAAAGAATTGATAAAGGGAAAGTTTCTGAGTTGATGACTCTTCCCATTCGTAGAGAAGATAGTGCCTATTCTATTGTTTCAGGTGCAGCGATTAAGCGTGTGCTTTTTCGTAGTCTTGTACCGTCTCCTATTCGCTATATATGGACTTGTTATCAGGCTCTGGGGTATGTCAAAGAAGCTTATCAGACCCTAGCGCGTAAGGAACTAACGATGGAGGTTTTGGACTGTTCGGCTATTTTATTATCCTTGTTCATGAATCAATCCAAGACAGCGAGCAACATCATGTTTATGCTTGATTTGGGGAATCATTTAGATCAGTGGTCCTTGAAAAACTGCAACAGATTTAGAACAGAGTCTTCTTGCAAAAGAGAGCGATGTATTCCTAGTACAGGGCGATACGGTTGTTAGTATCAAGAGTTCCGATGTTCAAATAGGAGATGTTTTGGTCTTATCTCAAGGAAATGAAATTCTGTTTGATGGACAAGTAGTTTCAGGTTTAGGTATGGTCAACGAAAGTTCCTTGACGGGAGAGAGTTTTCCAGTTGAAAAAAGAGAGTCTGATTTGGTTTGTGCAAATACAGTATTAGAAACTGGAGAGTTACGCATTCGTGTAACCGATAATCAGATGAACAGCCGGGTTTTTACAACTGATTGAGTTGATGAAGAAATCTGAAGAAAACAAGAAAACGAAACAACGCTATTTCATCAAAATGGCGGACAAGGTCGTCAAATATAATTTCTTGGGGGCTGGGCTGACTTACCTATTGACAGGTTCTTTTTCTAAGGCTATTTCTTTCCTATTGGTCGATTTCTCCTGCGCTTTGAAAATCTCTACTCCTGTAGCTTATTTGACAGCTATCAAGGAGGGGTTGAACCGTGAAATGGTGATTAAGGATGGAGATGTTTTGGAGAAATATCTGAAGTTGATACTTTCTTGTTTGATAAGACGGGAACAATCACAACTAGCTATCCGATAGTTGAAAAGGTGTTACCTTTTGGGGACTATAGTGAGGAAGATATTCTCAGAATCAGTGCCTGTCTTGAGGAACACATTTATCATCCTATTGCTAATGCCATCGTCAAGCAAGCTGAGATAGAGGAATTGAACATGAGGAAATGCATGGGAAACTCCAATATATCGCAAGCAAGGGATCAAATCTCATAGATGGCCAACCAGTTCTTATTGGGAATTATGTCTTGATGCAGGATGAGCAGATTCATATCAGTTCAGAACAAAAATGCTTTAATTGAAGAGTACAAGAGTCACTACAATCTCTTATTCTTGGCTTATCAGAATGAATTGATTGGAATGTTCTGCATTCATACTCCTTTGAGAAAAGAAGCAAAAACAGCCTTTGGATAAACTTAAGGCACAGGGGAAAAAAATTGATTCTGGCAACAGGGGATACCTCGGTTAGGGACAGAGGAATTAGTCAAAGATTTGCCCTTTGATCAGGTATATACAGACTTGAAACCTGATGGGAAATTTGAGTTAGTAGAGGAACTGCAGAAAGCAGGTCACACTATTTTTGATGGTTGGAGATGGATTGAATGACTCAGCGGCTCTAACCCTATCAGATATCGGTGTGGTGATGAATGAGAGTGCAGATATTTCTAAGCAGATGAGTGATATCTTATTGTTAGATAATCGTTTGGATTTCTTCCAAGAATTGGATTCGCTATCATCATCTTTGCAAACACTCATTAAGAAGAATATTCAAGATACCGTTGTCGTAAATAGTAGTTTGATTGGCTTTGGCTTGTTTAACTGGCTCAGTCCTTCAAATCTCTCTATCTTACATAATCTAACAACCTTACGCATTGTACTGCGTAGCCTGTCTATTAAGGGATAGGTGGGGACTATTCACAGCAAAAAGGAGTTACCTTTCTCGAGGTTAACTCCTTTGTTTATAGGTAAATATTGAACAATTTAGTAAGTCAATACAAAGTATTTTTTCTTCCCACGACGGATAACAGTCAGTTCGTTTTCGAGCTTGTCTGCGTCGCTTAAGACATAGTCAAGGTCTTGGATGCGGTCGCCGTTGACGTAGATGGCTCCATTTTGAACATCTTCACGGGCTTGGCGTTTTGAGTTGACTACACCAGAAGATACGAGGATTTCTACGATATTGTGGTTTTCATCTGCTTGGACTTGGTAGTTTGGCACTCCACGAAGTCCTTGTTTGAGTTCTTTGACAGAAAGGTTTTTGATATTTCCTGCAAAGAGTTGCTCGGTGATGTTAAGAGCCTCTTTGTAGGCTTCTTCTCCGTGGACAAGTGTCACGACTTCACGAGCGAGGACTTTTTGTGCCAAGCGTTCGTGTGGAGCTGCTTCAAACTGTTTGCGGATGTCTTCAATCTCATCGAGTGACAAGAAGGTAAAGATTTTTAAGAAGCGAACAGCGTCAGCGTCCATGACGTTCATCCAGAATTGATACATTTCGTATGGAGAAGTCTTTTCAGGGTTGAGCCAGACTGCGTTTCCTTCTGACTTACCAAATTTCTTACCAGTCGCATCTGTGATAAGAGGGACTGTGATAACATGACCTGTCTTGTCGGCCTTACGACGAAGCAATTCGGTACCAGCTGTCATATTTCCCCATTGGTCAGAACCACCGATTTGTAGGGTTACGTTGTGCTCTTGGTTAAGGACAAAGAAGTCGTAACCTTGCATGATTTGGTAAGCAAACTCAGTGTAAGAAATCCCTGTCTCGATCCGTTTTTTCACAGATTCCTTACTCATCATGTAGTTGACAGTGAAGTATTTACCGACATCACGGAGGAAGTCAATGAAGCTGATGCTGCCAAACCAGTCGTAGTTGTTGACCATGACAGCTTTATTTTCACCATTTTCAAAGTCAAGAAAACGAGAAAGTTGTCCTTGGATAGACTTGACCCAGCCATCTACTGTGTCTTTTGTTTGGAGACTACGCTCAGCATCTTTGAAGGACGGATCTCCGATGAGACCTGTAGCACCGCCAACGAGCGCATAAGGTTTGTGACCTGCTAGTTGCAAGCGACGACTGGTCAAGATTGCGACAAGGTGACCGAGGTGAAGGCTGTCAGCAGTTGGATCGTAGCCAGTATAATAAGAAACTTGACCTTCTTCTAGGGCTTTACGCAAAGCTTCTTCATCAGTCGTTTGAAAAATCAAACCACGCTCTTTTAGCTCATCAAAAATGTGCATATGTCTTTTCTCCTTTTTAAAATATTGTTTCTACCTATTGTATCACAAACTTGGGCAATAGCCTAGTGGAATAGGGAAGAAAGTGGCTATTTTATTGAAAGTTTACCTTTTATGGTATAATAGAGAAAGTGAGGACATTCATGAAAAAAAGAAACAATGAATCAAAAACGGTAATAAACCAAAACAAATCAAGAAAAAAAGCCGCAGATTCAAGTGTCTTAGGCGGATTTAGAGTAGCCTCTATCCTTGCCAAGATTTTGAATGGCTTTAAAGTGACCTTTAATACGCTTTTCGTCTTGGCTGTCATAGGTGGATTTTTTGGGGCTGGAATAGCTATAGGTTACGGTGTCGCCTTATTTGATAAGGTCTCTATCCCTCAATCAGCGGAGTTGGTTAATCGGGTCAAAGACATTACTTCCATCTCGGAGATTTATTATGCTGATGGGAGCACCATTGCTTCAATTGAGGGTGATTTATTGCGCACTTCAGTAGCATCAGATGCTATATCTGATAATCTAAAAAAAGCCATCATTGCGACGGAGGATGAGCATTTTACTGAGCATAAGGGCGTAGTTCCAAAGGCTGTTATTCGTGCAACTTTAGGAACGCTTGTGGGATTGGGTTCATCCAGTGGTGGCTCAACTTTAACACAACAGGTCATCAAACAGCAGGTGGTTGGAGATGCTCCGACCTTAGCTCGTAAGGCGACAGAAATCATAGATGCTCTTGCCTTGGAGCGTGTCATGAGTAAGGACGAAATTCTGACAACCTATCTGAATATTGCTCCTTTCGGTCGCAATCATAAGGGTCAAAACATTGCAGGTGCCCAGCAAGCTGCAGAAGGAATCTTTGGTGTTAATGCTTCGGACTTGACGGTACCTCAAGCGGCTTTTATCGCAGGCTTGCCGCAAAGCCCGATTAGTTATTCCCCTTATGAATCTGACGGAAGTTTGAAGAGTGATGAGGATATGGCCCTCGGTTTAAAGCGTGGGAAAGATGTCCTCTACAATATGTATCGAACAGGCGCCTTGAGTCAGAAAGACTATGAGCAGTATAAGTCTTATGATGTACGAAAAGATTTCTTACCATCAGGTAGTGTGAGTACTGCTTCACGTGATTATCTTTATTTTGCAGCTCTATCAGAAGCCACAGATCGGATGTATGATTATCTAGTTGAGAGAGATCATGTCTCTGCTCAGGAGTTAAAGAATGAATCCATCCAAAAAGCATATCGTGAGTTGGCAGCTAAGGAAATCGAAAATGGTGGTTATAAAATTACTACTACCATCAATAAAAAAGTTCACACAGCTATGCAAAATGCAGTGGCAAATTATGGTCGATTGCTAGATGATCTCGACAGGCCAGCCTGAGGTAGGAAATGTCCTATGGACAACCAAACGGGAGCTATTCTTGGCTTTGTCGGTGGCCGTAATTATCAGGAAAAATCAGAACAATCACGCTATTGATACCAAGCGTTCTCCAGCTTCAACCACTAAGCCTATACTGGCCTATGGTATCGCGATTGACCAAGGTTTGATGGGAAGCGCAAGTATCTTATCAAACTATCCGACAAACTTTTTCAAACGGCAATCCCATCATGTATGTCAATAGTCCTGGCACAGGGATGATGACCTTGGGAGAGGCCCTCAATTATTCATGGAATATCCCAGCCTACTGGACTTATCGCACACTTCGAGAGAAGGGTGTTGATGTCAAGGGTTATATGGAAAAAATGGGTTATGAAATCCCAGAATATGGTATTGAAAGTCTGCCGATGGGTGGGGGGATTGAGGTTACAGTTGCCCAGCATACCAACGGATATCAGACCTTGGCTAATAATGGGGTCTATCATAAGAAACATATGATTTCCAAGATTGAATCGACGACGGGTCAAGTGATTTATGAATATAAAAGTCAACCTGTTCAAGTTTATTCAAAAGCGACAGCGACCATCATGCAAAGTCTACTTCGTGATGTCATTTCATCTCGAGTTACGTCAAGCTTTCAGACTGATTTAGCCTCTATCAACCCAAGTCTGGCTCGTGCTGACTGGATTGGAAAGACTGGTACGACCAATGAAGATGAAAATATGTGGCTCATGCTTTCTACACCTCGACTGACTCTAGGTGGTTGGATAGGACACGACGACAACCGACCGCTAGCTAAGGGGCTGGTCATTATCGAAAACGCCAATTATATGGCTCACTTGGTTAATGCTATCCAGCAAGCCGAACCTGGAATATGGGGAAATGAGCGCTTCAATCTCGATCCAAGCGTGACAAAATCTCAAGTCCTCAAATCGACAGGGGAGAAAGCAGGCAAGGTCACAATCAATGGCAAAGAAGTCACCGTTTCAGGTTCTACAGTAACGAGCTATTGGGCTACTAAAGAAGGGGCGCCAGTAACCACTTACCGCTTTGCCATCGGAGGGAGCGATGCCGATTATCAAAATGCTTGGAAGAGCATTCTAGGAAGTTTACCGAGTCTTCCTAGCCCAACTCTTCCAGGTTCAAGTGGCCGTTCTGGAACAAGTTCATCAACTCGCTCAAATCAATCAAATCGATAGAATAAAAAGTAGCAGGTTTCATTTAATATTATGTTTCGTGCTACTTTTTTCTTTGTCGGTTTCGTGTTACAATAAGAATATGAATCATCATCAGAAAAAGATTGTTAAGGGAACACTATACTCGCTACTCTCAGGCCTAATCTGGGGGATTTGTGGGATTTTAGGAGAGTATTTTTTCACTCATTATCCAGTGTCTTCTGGATGGATTACTTCTATGCGTTTACTAGTGGCGGGGAGTTTGGTTTTAGGCCTATCAGCCTTTCAGTTGCGCACTCGATTATTGGACATCTGGCGTGATAAGAAAAATTATCTACCCTTTTTAGCCTATGCTATTCTAGGTATTTTTTCTGTGCAATTTTTCTTTTATCTCTGCGTTGAGTATTCCAATGCGACGACGGCGACCATTTTGCAATTTATCAGCCCTGTTTTTTTATCCTGTTTTACAATCGAATTATTTACCAGAAGAAAGCTTCGATTACAGCTGTGTTCTATGTTTTGATTGCCATGCTAGGTGTTTTTTTGATGGCTACAAAAGGGGATTTGTCCCAGTTATCCATGACACCTTTGGCTCTAGTGACAGGTTTGCTCAGTGCAGTAGGGGTCATGTTTAATGTTATCCTTCCTCAGCGTTTTGCACGGCGCTACGGATTTGTTCCGACTGTTGGTTGGGGGATGATTCTGGCAGGGCTCTTTAGTAATTTCCTTTACCCTATTTATCAGATAAGTTTTCAAGTGGATCTGGTAAGTGTGCTGATTTGTCTGACGATTGCCGTGTTTGGAACTGCTTTTGCCTTCTTCCTATCCATGAAGGCTGTGTCACTCGTTTCTCCGCTAGTTGTATCGGTGGTGAGTGCTAGCGAACCGCTCTCTTCAGCTTTATTAAGTGTTCTTTTTCTGGGATTGGTCATGGATGGTTTTTTGGCCTTGGCTATGGTGTTGATTATCGTTCCGATGATTTTCTTATCTGTAGAAGAAGCAAAACAAGCCCGGTAAAGATGATTATTTGATAGTTGAGGCTTCAAATTTGAAGCCTTTTTTGGTAGAATAGGTATCATTATAACGAACCAGGAGGCACCTATGACTGCTACAAAAATGAACGCTCAAGAAATTATCCAATTTATCGCCAATGCGGAAAAGAAAACCAGTGTCAAAGTAACTTTTGAGGGAGAACTTGCAACTGCTGTGCCAAGCTCTGTTGTCAAACTAGGAAATGTTTTATTCGGAGACTGGAAGGACGTGGCTCCGCTTCTTGAAGGTTTAGTAGAAAATCAAGACTATGTTGTCGAGCAAGATGCTCGTAATTCTGCAGTTCCTTTGTTAGATAAACGTGCTATCAATGCTCGTATCGAGCCAGGTGCTATTATCCGTGACCAGGTTGAAATTGGTGACAATGCTGTTATCATGATGGGAGCTGTTATCAATATCGGAGCAGAAATCGGTGCAGGAACCATGATTGACATGGGTGCCATCCTTGGAGGTCGTGCTATCGTTGGGAAAAACAGTCACGTTGGTGCAGGTGCAGTTTTGGCGGGTGTGATTGAGCCAGCTAGCGCTGAACCAGTCCGTGTCGGAGATAATGTTCTTATCGGTGCCAATGCAGTGGTTATCGAAGGAGTTCAAATCGGCAGTGGTTCAGTTGTCGCTGCAGGAGCTATCGTTACCCAAGATGTTCCAGAAAACGTGGTAGTGGCAGGTGTTCCGGCTCGTATCATCAAAGAAATTGATGCCCAAACCCAACAAAAAACAGCGCTAGAGGATGCGCTTCGTACCTTGTAATTATAAAAGTAAAAAAAGAGGCGGAACCCTTTTTCCAGCCTCTTTCTGCTATATCGGAGGATAGATAGATGTTAGATTTGATTCAGACTCGACGAGATTTGCACCAGATTCCAGAGATTGGCTTGGAGGAATTCAAGACTCAGGCATATTTGCTGGAAGTGATTGAGAAATTGACTGCGGGTAAGGACTTTGTTCAGGTTCGTACTTGGCGGACAGGTATTTTAGTTTACCTACAGGGAAGTCAGCCGGAACGAACCATTGGTTGGCGAACAGACATTGATGGTCTGCCTATCGTCGAACAAACAGGACTGCCTTTCGCCTCTCAACACCAAGGTCGTATGCATGCTTGTGGACATGATTTTCATATGACCATTGCCTTGGGCTGTCTTGAGCGTGCCCTGGAGGAGCAACCAAAGAATAATCTGCTTTTTCTGTTTCAACCTGCTGAAGAAAATGAAGCGGGTGGCATGCTCATGTATGAGGATGGCGCTTTTGGGGACTGGCTACCAGACCAGTTTTATGGACTCCATGTTCGCCCGGATTTGAAAGTTGGCCAGATTGCGACCAACACCCATACACTCTTTGCTGGGACCTGCGAAGTTAAGATCCGTTTCAAAGGAAAAGGTGGCCACGCAGCCTTTCCGCATGAAGCCAATGATGCTTTGGTGGCTGCTAGTTACTTTGTGACCCAAGTACAGTCAGTGGTCAGCCGCAATGTTAACCCAATCGAGGGAGCAGTAGTGACCTTTGGCCTTTTCCAGGCTGGAACCACCAACAATGTCATCACAGATACAGCCTTTTTGCATGGAACCATTCGCGCTTGACCCAGGATATGAGCCTACTAGTACAAAAAAGAGTCAAAACAGTCGCAGAGGGGGTTGCAGCAGCCTTTGATATGGAAGTCGAAGTGGAACTCAAGCAAGGAGGCTACCTACCTGTTGAGAACAATCCAGCCTTGGCGCGTGAACTGATGACACTTCTTTGAAGAAAAAGAGGGATCGAGTTGATTGATATCGAGCCTGCTATGACTGGTGAGGACTTTGGTTATCTTCTTTCAAAGGTGGATGGCGTTATGTTTTGGCTAGGTATCGATAGTCCCTACGCCCTTCACCATCCTCAGATGAGTCCTAAGGAAGAAGCCTTAGCCATTGGGGTAGATGCGGTCTCTAGTTTCCTGAAAAAGAAGGCAGCAGAGTAGAGGAATTGTCTATGAAAGCAGAACTACGCAAGAAAATTTTGCAAGAAATGAAGGCTCTATCTCAGGAACAAAAACAGGCTATGGATCGAGCTTTAACAGAACAATTTTTGAATCATCCTTTTTACCAAGAAGCCAAGGTCATCGCAACCTACCTCTTTTTCCGCATGAGTTTCAAACGCAGGAACTGATCGAAGCAGGCACTGAAGGACGGAAAAAAGGTTCTGATACCCAAAACTTATCCCAAGGGGCGCATGGAGTTTGTGGTTTACGATCCGCAACAGTTGGTAAAAACTTCCTTTGGTCTACTGGAGCCCCATGGGAACTTGGAAGTGGTGGATACCTCTCAGATTGATTTGATTCATGTTCCGGGCTTGGCTTTTACAAGAGAGGGCTATCGGATCGGATATGGTGGGGGCTACTATGACCGTTATTTGGAGAATTTTGCTGGGCATAGCCTGAGCACAATCTATCCTTGTCAAGTTCAAGAATTTAACTCGGAAGAGCATGATATCCCCGTTCAGGAGGTGCTAATCTATGAAGGAAATTTTTGACAAACGTTACCCTGTGACTAGTTCTTTTCTCCTAGTGACTGGCTTTGTATTTCTACTGATGCTGATTACTACGGGGATCAACTTTGATCAGACAAAAACTCTGTTTCAGTTTGGAGCTATGTATGGACCGATCATTCGCCTGTTCCCAGAGCAGATCTGGCGCCTTTTTTCAGCTATATTTGTGCATATAGGTTGGGAACATTTCATTGTTAATATGATTTCACTTTACTTTCTTGGACGACAGGTGGAGGAGATTTTTGGTTCTAAGCAGTTCTTCTTTCTCTATCTCTTATCAGGAATGATGGGGAATCTCTTTGTGTTTGCTTTTACACCGAAAGTTGTAGCAGCAGGAGCATCCACCTCCCTCTATGGGCTCTTTGCTGCGATTATCGTCTTGCGCTACGCAACTCGCAACCTCTATATCCAGCAGTTGGGGCAATCCTATCTGACGCTTTTCGTGATAAATATCATTGGCAGTGTTATGATTCCAGGAATTAGCCTAGCAGGACATATTGGTGGCGCAGTAGGCGGGGCTTTGCTAGCAGTCATCTTTCCAGTCAAATGTGAAAAAAGGATGTATAGTACCAGCCAGCGAATCGGAGTAACCCTACTTTTTGTCGCACTAGCCGTTTTCCTTCTCTACAAAGGAATGAGCTATGTGTAGGGATGGGATAGTTAAAAAGCTACTCAAAAAATGAGTAGCTTTTTATGTAGATTGGAACCATTTGAAACAACACAGCTCTAAAACATGTTGAGATCTTTACAAAAACACGACAATTGGCTTTGGAACCATTCGAAACAACACAGCTCTAAAACCTCCGTATTCTAAGGCGGTAGCGAATGGAAGCTTTGGAACCATTCGAAACAACACAGCTCTAAAACCTTACTACAAAGTCTTTAGGAGCAAGTTTCGCTTTGGAAACCATTCGAAAACAACACAGCTCTAAAACATAATACGAGGGTCTTCGTCGTAAGGCGCAGCTTTGGAACCATTCGAAACAACACAGCTCTAAAACTTCATGCTTTGGCTTTTTCATCAGCTACAAAGCTTTTGGAACCATTCGAAAACAACACAGCTCTAAAACAGTGTCTCCTACATACATATAAAAACACTAGCTTTTGGAACCATTCGAAACAACACAGCTCTAAAACCTCGTAGAAAAAAATTTTTCTCACGAAATTTCGTAATCGCGCCATTCGTCTCAGCTAGACTTCAGATCGTCCGGTTCCAATTGTTACTCTTATTATACCATATTTTTCAGGGTTCAAGAAATAATCATGAATCCAGCACATACTGTGGAAAATCATAGACTTTCCGAGGTTCGACAAATAAAACCCTTAGTTGATTGAGTTGGATATACTCTATCAGATTTACTAACTCATCCTTTGATAGATAGGCGGATGCATTGATGAAAACAAGGAGCTTCTTTTTCGAAAGATATTTAAAAACCTGGACAATTTCTAGCATCTTTTCAAAAGGTGTATCACTCAGGGTTTCCACTTTGACCCCTAACGCATCGATCAACTCTAGAATGGTAATTTCATCATACTCTAGGTCTAACTCGTTTTCCAAATATTCAAATGCCAGCAATTCTGTAATCGTAGCAACCAACTTTTCAATCATGGACTTGACTTCGGGCTTGTCATTGAGTTGATTTTCTAAATCAGTATGTATCAGCTTAAGCATGGCAGGTGAGTTGAGATTGTATCCTAAGATATCCGTTATCACTAGTAACTCGGACTCTTTCAGTGATTTTAGATTTCTATCAAACAACTTCAACTCCCCATCATCAGTATATTGGTAGAACTGCTTGACAATGGTTGAAAAGGTAAACTGGTCTTCCAACACTAAAAAGTTGCATTTTTCAATAGCTAATGGTTCATCCAATAATGGGAAATTAATCTTCATCTCTAGGCTCCTCTCCTAGAAAAACCAGACGTGCGTCGGAGTTTGCTACGCTGGTATTTCGCTCGCCATTTAAGTAAATCATGCGAGAAAACTGCTTTTCTGTAACGGTTAAGAGAGTAATGTTCCCTTTTTTAGGGTTATGAATTTTGAGTCGCTCAATCATAGCATTATTAGCAGAGTTGTTGAGTAAGAGCTTGCTATAGATGGAGAATTGGTGCATGATAAATCCCTCATCTATGAGGAACTTCCGAAATTTCCGATAGGCCTTGCGTTCCTCAGCTGTATCAACGGGCATGTCAAACATTAAAATCATACGCATATATCGATAGCTCATATCCTAAACTCAGGAACTCCTTTCTCGGGTTGATTGAGAGCTTGGATGACTTTCTTAGTATAGTCACTGACGATATTGGTCAGATACATATCCTTTCCATTATAGTGGAAGGTGTCTGAGAAAATAGTGAAAAGTTCTCGCTTGATTTTGACAAAAGAACTGTTTCGATTTTCATAGACAATTCTATCAATAATCGGACGAAAAGGCTCCATAATATCGCTGGCTAGGTTGAATTGATTAAACTGATTAGCATGTTTCAATCCAAACTGAGTCATACAGCCAGACAAGACAATCTCACGCGCAAACATACTCAAAATCAAGGTGTAGCCGTAGTCCAAGGCAGCATTGATATCACTATCTTGCTCACGACTGAAATCATTCCCAAACAAGGTGTTGAAATAAATACGAGCTGCGTGCCCTTCGCGGTTACTAGGATCAAACAAATCCAAACCATGATAGAGATCGATGACGGACTGGCTCTTTTCCAGAAAACCACAAGTCCCCAGATAAAAAGCCTGATTGAGAATTTTTTGTGCAATGATGGTTGTCCAGATTTCCGCCTTTACATCTTCATTCCAAGCTATTTGACGAGAGAGTTGCAAACTGGAATCATGCCGACCGTAGTAGGGCATTAAGTATGCAGTTGGCAGGCGTTTATCATCACAAAAAATGACCAGAATATTTTCATCCACCAATCGCTTAATCAACATGGTTGAGAGTACAATATCTGTCGTCTCCAAAAGTAAGATATCCACCTCGGACAGGTGAATCAACTCTGTCCGAGAGGCATCTTTAAAAATTAAGTGATTGTTCTTGTAGGAGAGTTTAGAGTGCGTGTTGACAACAACGGTTCTCCATCCCATTAGTCTTCTCCTAATTTGCTTAAGTCAATCCGATTCTCATATAGACCAGTGATGGATTGGTGGACAATAGTAGCATCAAGCATTTTTTTATCCGGCTTTGGACGCATTCTTGGTACTGTGTAGTTTATCATTAAAGACATTACATGATATCTTTGTAGTACCACTCTTTACAAAACTAAACATTTTTATAGAAATTATCATAATAATAACGAATAGTTTCTTCGTTATTATCAATTTCAGTTTGATTGGTCTTTCATTATATCCATTAATGAGAGCTTTAGCAAATGATTTAGTTTCACCCTAACATCTTTTTCTGAATAATTTGATAAACGGTCCGCAATATTATCAAACTCTTTCTTATGAGTCATGTATAAAATCTTTGACTTTCCTTTTATCGATTCTTCAGATTTTAAATCCATCAAAATTCGATTTTAGTCAAAGAGTCGTTTCATATGGAAAAAAACAGTTCATTTTTGAGTTTTTGTTAATTTAAATTGAGTGAGCTTTATGAAGATTTGACTTGCTTTTCAAAATAGTATCCTTGTTCCATCATGTTCTCTGCATTAGTGAATATTTTGGAATCTCTATAGAAATGCTAGAACACTGTTTAGATTATTCTTTTGTAAGAAAAGCCACCTTTCAGAAACATCATTAAAAAGAATTGAAGTGGATTACTATTAAACTTTTTTTCATAATCAATTATAAAAGATATCATGGAAATTCTCTTACGAGTTTTTAATTTTACCTCTGTTCTTATTAAACCGTTCTGCGATTATGAGAATAGACAAGGCTGAATTCATTGTTCTATAACCTCCATATAGTTTGTGGGTATCTAAATAAGTAGCTTTTTTGTTTTTTTAGTGGATAAACGATTTTATCAACAGCAATCTGTTTATTAAATTTTTCAACAGGATTTCTGATTTATAAAAGGCTCCTTTTTAATCATTGTTCGTTTGACAAAGTTGATTTGAGATTTGTAGATGACATCTTTTATGACGGGCAAGTCCCTGCCACAATCCCAAATGTCTTTACTAACTTTGGAATCTGGATTATTAAAGAATCTCATGATGTTAGAATAGAGATGTTTTCTTATCGTTGCTTTGTTTTCCTCATGCCGATTAAAGTGAGCATGGAGGCCATATATCAATTCAGGAGCTAATTTTGGATAGGCTTTAAGAAGAGTTTGTCCTACAACAACAGCAAGATAAGCATCATGAGCATGGTGATAATCATTCAATTCACGTATTTTGGCAATATGGAAAGTTTTTCTAAAATTGGTAACTAGTTGAGATTTTAAAGTAATGATTTTGGTGTCTGAAAAACGATTGTCTAGTATGCGAGCAACATGTTTTATAATTTGTCGTGTCTCGACTAATTGACGTTCAATAAAGCCAGCTTTCATGCTCTCTGTCAGAACACCATCAGGAGTTCGTTCGCTAGTAGTTAATCTTTGATATTTCGTTTGAGAAATTAGTTTTGGCATTATATAATTTCTCCCAGAAAGGTTTCATATTAGCAACTGTTTCTTTGTCCGGTATATTATCCAACTTTCTTTGATTATTTTTTTCCTATGAGTTAATACTTTATTATCAATTGAATCGATTGGTAAAAAGCTATAGGGGATAATATGATCGACTTCGTATTGATCGAGCTGATCTCTGTATAAGGGACAGGGACTTCCTGTTTTATCTAAGGAGTACATATCTTTCCCATTTTGAAGATAGTATAAATATAATTTTCTCAGATTGTAGCTGTTCATCTGAATGTGGAACTTTGCCCATTTTTCTAATATACTATTTTCAATATTTTTTTAGTGCAGATTCTAATTTAGTTTTTACGAGTTTTTTGACTTTCTTTTGTCCTTCTTCTGTAGTCATATTTTTCACGAGCCATTTCAATGACAATATTTTGAGGGTGGATATCCTATAATTTGAACCAGCTCATCAACAATTTTAATACTATTTAAAATTCCTCGTTTGATAGCTGGACTACCAGCCAATTTTTTTAATTTCATCAAAATACATCATCTTCAACAGTTGATTTAGATTGAATGGCTTTAATCTTAGGTTCAAAAAGATAAGGTGCTATCAGATATGAGGTTAGTTAAATTACGATTTTTCTTCATCGTTTCGAAGGAATTGCAATAGATTAAAACCCGTATCCTCATCACGAATATCTAATAATAACTTCGCAGAATAACGTCCCCAACCTGTATAGCGCAATTTTTGAGAGTTGATTAATTTTTCTCTTCATCTAAAAAAATTCAAGATGTCCAAAATATTTTTGTAAGGTAGTTTTTAATAGATTTTTTTATCATCAAAAAAACAGTAATAACCTTGATAATCTCCTCTAACTCTTTTTTGATAGATTTCAGAATCTAGAAATTCTTCTGAAAAAAATAGTTTTGAAATCATTATATGTTTTTTTAAAGTAGAATTAAAAGATTTGTCTTTTTCAACTCCCAGAAACAATTTCAACTAGCATGTAAATCTTGTGATTATCTCATAGGTAATCAATAAGCCTTTTGCAGAACTTTACACGTTTACTATTCGTTTTAAATAAACTGTTGATTATATTTCTTGTCGGAGTTCTAGAATCTAAAAAGTGAGTCTTTACCCATGTTTTATCTTTATACTTTGACCCGAGTTAGTTCATTTTGGAGCATAACTTCTTCATAGATCAAACTACGTTTTGGTAAAAACTTTTCTCATTTAAGAGAATAGTATCATTTCCTATTAGATTGGTGATGAAAGCATCTCTAGTTTCATCCATATTTATCAGCTTTTATGATAGTTCCACGGACGTATTTTACCATTTCTAGTATCTTCATCATTATCATCTAAAAACATCTTGACTAGTCGCTCGTTTAATCCAAGCAAACCTACTATTATCTCCTTTTTGCCAGAGGACCAACATAATAAGGAATTTTTAAATGTCAAGATAGATAGTAATCTATCCTTGTTTTCTAGTAGAAAAGGATAATCCTTCCCTTGTCTTTCGATAATCTTTTTCTAGTTCATAAGCATGAATTTGATTAGGAATAGCTCCATTGTCAGATGTACGAAGTTTTTCTTAAAAATGTTCCATCTGATATTTTTATTAAGAAAAATATTCTGCTCCTTCGATACCAGTTATTTTTTTCCACTAATATAATCATAGAAAATTTTGTTGTATCGTTCTTTTGTTTCTGTGAATTAGTTAATACCATCTTATTAGATATGTATCCAACATATCCCTTTGTTTCTTTATCTATATCAAAACCACTTTTGTGTTTTTTTCTGCCAAAAAAATATCTAAATAATCTTGCTCAGATAGATTTTTGTTTAACAAAAGATTTGAAAGCGTTGCAAAATCTTTACGATGTTCCTCGTATCGCTCGATCATAGTAGCAGAAAAAGCGAGCATGAGTTGCTCCAGTGTATGTTAGCATACCAGATAAAAAGGATAGTATCACGTAAAAATTTTTTTAGTTTATCAAATACATCAGAAAAATCATATTCTAATGTACCAAGAAGGTTTTCTAGACTTTTCATCATAGTTTTTCTTTGGAGAAAATTGAGATCTGGTTCTTCCTCTAACTCAAAAACAATCTTTAAATTTCGTTTTTAAACCAAATAATAGCTGTAACAGTTGTTTGAAAAAAATACTTTTATCCTTTTTGCAAGCTCTTGTTGGGAAATAGGATAGTATCTTTTTAACTTTTATCTTGTCTGTTATCACTGGACTTAAATATATCTGCTATGGTTTTAGATTCATCAGAGACTTTCCAAATCGAAAAACTTCTTGACAAGCTTCAATAAAATCAAACCAAGAGTTTTGCATATAGATATTATTAGGATTGATCTCATCTAACGTTAAAAAAATGCCCTCTATACTTTTAAAAATATGTGATAAGGCCATGTAAACTTCTCGAATATCAGCTACGGGAGAACTTTTTTATCTGCGTCAGCTAAGTGTTTTTCGTAAATGGTAAATCGTAGGGTACTTCTTGTGATAGGCAGTTTCCAAGTCTTTATTACCAAAAAAATGGCTGTTTTTATCTGTAGATCCTCACTTTTTATCACCAAGCAGCCCTAAAACTTTCGTCTAATCTACGATAAAAAAATTTTTTTATCGACTTTTTCAATTTCTTTTTGAAAAAAATATCTCGTAAATAGGCAATTCTATGATTTCTTCTATCAATTCTACGACGATTAACACGAAATACTCGAGTTCCTTTTAGCTGATTGAGCTGGGCACAAAGGTGGTAGAACCGATTAAATTTTTTTCTTTATTTTTTTCTTTTTTTCTGTATTACCTAAAAACTTTAAATCTTTAAAAGCAGGTACTCTATAATCTTCAGTGACAACGGCGTAGCCAACAGAAGATACACCTATATCCAATCCAATTGAATAATTTTTTTATTAAATTTTCGCCATTAAAACTACTCCTTATCTTGATTTTTTTCGATTTTATTTTTTTGTATAATAGCTATGTTGGAACTATTCGAAACAACACAGCCAAAAAGATTTTTTCTTTTTGAGTTAAAATATGGTTATCCATAATCAGTTAATGCGCACCGATTTCGGTGCTTTTTATTTTATTATACTAATTTATTGTACTCCTATTTTTTTGTTAAAAAAACAAATATTTATGTAGCGCTTTCAAGTATGATTGGGAAAGGCAATGATTGTGTGTCTGTTTTGATTAAATGATTATGCAGAAAAAGTCACTTTTTAAGTGCTCCCAGTTAGTATAGAGTAAAGAAAAACGAGCCTCAAAAATTTTATTTTGAGGCTCGTAATGATTTATTGTGAAGAATCTATTTTTCATTCATCGTCTATTACTTTTTATGGGTTAAGAGTTGATTGATGTGGTCTACTTTTTTAGCTTCTCTTTTATAGAGGATAGTCCAGATGATGAGGTAGACAATCGCAAACTCAGGAATGAGCTGGAGATAGAAGGTCCAGTGGAAGGGGAACCAACCAGCCAGAGTTGCCAGTGGGACAAAGCCAGCCAGCATGAGGAAGAAATGGGAAAGCGTTGCACGGAGCAAGCTCCAGTCACGATTGAATAAGCGACCGCCAAAGCTAAAGAGAACTCCGATAGCTGACCAAATGACCATACAGTAGAGCAAGACCAGAGCACCGTGAGCCTGATGTTGCACCATCACTTGGCCGATCAGAGACTCGGGACTCAGTGGGGCGTAGGTATTGGGGGCATAAATGAGTGAAAAAATGATAGAGAGGATGAGGCCGATAAGAACACCAGCGGCTGCATCGTGAAAGATTTGTTTTTTCATAGTTCTAATTTCTCCTTGATGGTTTTTAGGTAACGGCGTGAAGAGTAGGTGAAGCTTTCATTTTTTAGAAAGATTTCTACCAGACCGTTGGGGGTTAGCTTGAGATGAGAGATCGAGTCGATATTGATGATTTCTGATTGGGAAATTTGGATAAAAGTGGTCGGCAGAATTTCAAGAACTTGATAGAGACGCAAATCAATGGTGTAGGTCTGAGATGCTGTTTCTGCTAGAACCTTCCGATTCTCGATATAGAAGCGTTGTATCTTACCAATCTTAACTAGATAGACCCGATCCTCGATTTTTCCTTTGATTGTTTCTTTTTGGTCAAGATTTTTCATGCGAACTCGATGACTTTCTGGATTTTTTTCGGTCGACTGAGGAGTTTGGACAATCAGCTTTTTCCTCCTCGTAAGTCTCATTAATCTGTAGTTCTACTTTCATAAATTTCCCTCCTTTTCAGTTATACAAAGTTGCGATCACTTCCTGTACACTTTTATTAAACACTATTTTATTTTCAAAAACAAGAGCTTTTGTCTATGTGGAGAGATTTGGAGTCTATGTGGTATTTGCTTTTTCTGGTAGCATCTGAAATATGGTATAATATAATCAATTTCTAGGAAAATAGATACAGAAAGGGGCTGAAAGATGTCTCATATTATTGAATTGCCAGAGGTGCTAGCAAACCAGATCGCGGCTGGAGAGGTTATTGAACGTCCTGCCAGTGTGGTGAAAGAGTTGGTAGAAAACGCCATTGACGCTGGTTCTAGCCAGATTATCATCGAGATTGAGGAAGCAGGTCTTAAGAAGATCCAAATCACAGATAATGGTCATGGAATTGCCCACGATGAGGTGGAGTTGGCCCTGCGTCGCCATGCGACCAGTAAGATAAAAAATCAAGCAGATCTCTTTCGGATTCGGACGCTTGGTTTTCGTGGTGAAGCCCTGCCCTCTATTGCTTCTGTCAGTGTCTTAACTCTGTTGACGGCGGTGGATGGTGCGAGTCATGGGACCAAGTTAGTCGCGCGTGGAGGTCAAGTTGAGGAAATCATCCCAGCGACTAGTCCCGTGGGGACCAAGGTTTGTGTAGAGGACCTCTTTTTCAATACGCCTGCTCGCCTCAAGTATATGAAGAGCCAGCAGGCGGAGTTGTCCCATATCATTGATATTGTCAACCGTCTGGGCTTGGCCCATCCTGAGATTTCTTTTAGTTTAATCAGTGATGGCAAGGAAATGACACGGACAGCAGGAACTGGTCAGCTGCGCCAAGCTATTGCTGGGATCTATGGTTTGGCGAGTGCCAAGAAGATGATAGCCATTGAGAACTCGGATCTGGACTTTGAAATTTCAGGTTTTGTGTCTTTGCCTGAGTTAACTCGTGCCAACCGCAACTACATCAGTATCTTTATCAATGGCCGTTATATCAAAAACTTCCTGCTCAACCGTGCAATTCTTGACGGCTATGGCAGTAAGCTCATGGTAGGACGTTTTCCACTGGCTGTCATTCACATCCATATCGATCCTTATCTGGCGGATGTCAATGTGCATCCAACCAAGCAAGAGGTGCGGATTTCCAAGGAAAAAGAACTGATGGCACTTGTATCAGAAGCTATCGCAAAGAGTCTTAAGGAACAGACTTTGATACCTGATGCCTTGGAAAATCTTGCCAAATCGACCGTGCGTAATCGTCAAAAGGTAGAGCAGACCATTCTTCCACTCAAAGAAAGTACGCTTTACTATGAAAAAACAGAGGTAACAAGACCCAGTCAAGCTGAGGTAGCTGATCATCAGGTTGAATTAACTGAGGATGGGCAGGATTTAACCCTGTTTGCCAAGGAAACCTTGGAGCAACTGACAAAGCCGGGCAAACTCCATTTTGCAGAGAGAAAGCCAGCTAACTATGATCAACTAGACCATCCAGAGCTAGACCTTGCCAGTCTCGATAAGGCTTATGACAAGCTGGAGCGAGAAGAATCGTCAAGCTTTCCAGAGTTGGAATTTTTCGGACAAATGCACGGGACCTATCTCTTTGCCCAAGGTAGAGATGGGCTCTACATCATAGACCAGCATGCGGCTCAGGAAAGGGTCAAGTACGAGGAATACCGTGAAAGCATTGGCAATGTTGACCAAAGTCAACAACAACTCCTAGTGCCCTACATCTTTGAATTTCCTGCGGATGATGCCCTTCGCCTTAGAGAAAGAATGCCTCTTTTGGAGGAAGTGGGCGTCTTTTTAGCAGAGTACGGGGAACACCAATTTATCCTGCGTGAACATCCTATTTGGATGGCAGAGGAAGAAATCGAGTCTGGCATCTATGAAATGTGTGACATGCTGCTCTTGACCAAGGAAGTTTCTATCAAGAAATACCGAGCGGAGCTGGCTATCATGATGTCCTGCAAGCGGTCTATCAAGGCCAATCACCGTATCGATGACCACTCAGCCAGACAGCTCCTTTATCAGCTTTCTCAATGTGACAATCCTTATAACTGCCCCCACGGACGTCCTGTTTTGGTGCATTTCACCAAGTCGGATATGGAAAAGATGTTCCGACGCATTCAGGAAAATCATACTAGCCTCCGTGAGTTGGGGAAATATTAAGAGTGGGGCTATTTTGCAGAATCATCTTGTATAAATAAAATAAGATTCCTGTTTCTAGTAAAGGTGAGACAGGAATCTTTTAATATGCTTAAAAAATCATGTAGTTCGAAAACTGCTGGTACTTAGTGAAGTGAATCTGATTCTGAACATCGTAACGATTTATCAGGAAGATTCCATTTGAAGTAGTCTGTTTCAGGTGCTCTAAAGAAGGGGGGAATGTGCTAAAAGAAGGAGAATTTTCTAGAAAGAGAAGCGCTTGCAAAGGTAGTTGTAAAGTAGTATACTAGGATTAAGCTATGGAATCGTTTGCATAGAATTGAAATGATAAGAGACAATTTAGGAGACAAAACAATGGAATTAACAGCCATTTACCACAGACCAGAGTCGGAGTATGCATATCTTTATAAAGACAATACAATGCACATTCGTATCCGAACCAAGAAAGATGATATTGAAAGCATCAACTTACATTATGGAGATCCTTTTATCTTTATAGAGGATCATTATGAAGCAATCAAGGAAATGGTCAAAGTCACCTCCGATGCTTTGTTTGATTACTGGCAAGTGGAGATTACGGTCGGCTATGCACGACTCCAGTATCTTTTTGAACTCAAGGATAAGCAAGGTCAGACAATCTTATATGGCGATAAGGGATGTGTTGAAAATACGCTAGAAAACCTTCATTACGAAGGAAACGGCTTTAAAGTTCCTTATATCCATGAGATTGATGCTTGCCATGTTCCTGACTGGGTAGCTGAGACGGTATGGTATCAGATTTTCCCAGAACGTTTTGCCAATGGCAATCCTGAGATTTCTCCCAAAGGGGCGCTAGCTTGGGATTCGTCTATTAAACCAAAAACTAGCGATTTCTTTGGTGGTGATTTACAAGGTATTATTGACCATCTGGATTACTTGCAAGACTTAGGGATTACAGGTCTTTATCTCTGTCCGATTTTTGAATCTCCAAGCAATCACAAGTACAATACAACAGATTATTTCGAAATTGACCGTCATTTTGGAGACAAGGAGACCTTCCGTCAACTGGTGACAGAAGCTCATCAGAGAGGGATGAAAATCATGCTGGACGCTGTTTTTAACCATATAGGAGACCAGTCTCCACAGTGGCAGGATGTTCTCAAACATGGTGAAAATTCTGTTTATAAAGACTGGTTCCATGTTCAAGAGTTCCCGGTGACAAAGGATAAGCTTACAAATCCAAGAAAGTTCCCTTACCATACCTTTGCCTTTGAGAGCTATATGCCCAAGCTAAATACAGCCAATCCTCAAGTGAGGGACTATTTGTTGAGCGTTGCGACCTACTGGATTGAAGAATTTGATATCGATGCTTGGCGCTTGGATGTGGCAAATGAGGTGGACCACCAATTTTGGAGAGATTTCCGCAAGGCTGTCTTGGCTAAAAAGCCTGACCTTTATATTCTTGGAGAAGTCTGGCACACGTCTCAGCCTTGGCTAAATGGTGATGAGTTCCACGCGGTCATGAACTATCCTCTCTCTGACAGTATCAAGGATTATTTCTTACGTGGGGTCAAGAAGACCAGTCAATTTATCGATGAGATCAATGGTCAGTCTATGTATTATAGACAGCAGATTTCGGAAGTGATGTTCAATCTTCTGGATTCGCACGATACGGAGCGCATTTTGACAACAGCAAAAGGAAACATCCAATTGGTCAAATCTGCCCTAGCCTGCCTCTTTTTACAAAGGGGAACACCGTGTTTCTACTATGGAACCGAGTTAGAATTAGACGGAGGGCCGGATCCAGATTGTCGTCGTGTGATGCCTTGGGAACGCGTTTCCGACAGCAATGAGATGCTCGATTTTATGAAGAAATTGATTCAGCTTCGCAAGGATGTTTCAGATATTATCCAGCATGGAAAATATATTCTAGAAGAAATCAAGCCGGATGTGCTAGTTCTAGAATGGAATTATGATGGTCAAAAGGTCCAAGCCATTTTTAACCAATCAACTGAAAACTATCTTGTAGGTCGTGATTCTGTAGTGCTAGCCAGTCATTGTCAAGAAACAGACGAGGGTCTTTCTATTTTACCGAACGGTCTTGCGGTCTGTTATCAAGCTCCTGAAATTTCGTCTAGTATCTGATTTGGAAATAGAGAGAAGTATTGTCTGCTAAATCAACTACAATATAGGCAGATGATTTTCACGACAATCTAAAAACTGTAGGAAAACTGAAAAGATTTAGTTTTGACTTGCTCAGAACTAGGTCTTTTTCATTTTACCTTACTTTGTTTGCAGAGGTGATAGACGGACAGTCTGTTCCGTCTTTTCTAGACTACCAAGCAAATAAAAAATTGTCCTGCCCTTAGAAGCAAAATGCAGCTTTTTAGGGGGCAGGACAATGTGATTTCTTCTTATCTTTAGGTGATTTGGATGATGTTTATTTTACTCCTTTTTAGTTTTTACTAAGAAAGTAGCTGTTAAGACCAAACTGAGACCAGCTAAGAAGAGGAGTGGATTTCTTTCTTCCCCAGTTGCAGGGAGTTTTTCTTGATGACCACTATCAGTTGTGTGTACCAGTGCCTCTGCCTCTGTCTCTGTTGTAGTTGGTTTTTCATGTGGGTTTACAACCTCAACAGTTGGTGAGCTTGTAGTGTTGTAGACAACTGCATAAGTACTAACGTTATTGGTCAAAAATTCAAGCATGCCATCTCGGATAGTAAAGTCCTGTGGTTCTAACTCTCTAGTCGGAGTGAGGTAGTAGACTCCTTGCACTTCTCCTGAAACTGGTAAGCGAACTAAGACTTGGTTCTGTAGTTGGACATTGTGATTTTCCTTATTTTTGAGCTGGAAATCATATGCATCGTATGTCTTACCAAAGAGTTCTTGGGCTAGCACTCGTCGGCTTGCTAAGTGGGCAACGTCTTCCAAGTCAGTAGCTCCACCGATGATTTCGACCCCCGTCTTTTTATCTTTCAAGGTGCGCAACTGATACTCAGGTCGAGTGAGGGTTGGAGCAGCCTGATCTCCACTAGTTCCGATAGGGTCAGTGTACTCAGGTTTTTCTACTATTGAGCTTCCTCTTGCCCTGCGGTTCCGATAGGGTTGGTGTATTCAGGTTTCTCAACAGTAGGAGCTTCCTCTTGACCCGCCGTTCCGATAGGGTCAGTGTACTCAGGTTTTTCTACTATTGAGCTTCCTCTTGCCCTGCGGTTCCGATAGGATTGGTGTATTCAGGAATTTCTACAGTAGGAGCTGGTTCGTCCCCCTTACTTGTAGTTGGTTGTTTCTCGTCAACCTTTTTCTCATCCTTTTTAGTAAAGACGGCTACGACAGGACTGCTTGTGGTAGTTCCTTGAATGGCATAAGCTGCAATCGCTTTTCCGGTTTGTCGATCAGTACCGTCAGGGATTGGGATTTGAACTTGATTGTCTTGGATTGATAGCACGGTCTGATCCCCACTTGTAACCAGATGCGTTTCGTCCACTTTGCGCAAGACTAGAGGATCTTTGACACCTGGGAAGGTCACAGCGATGGCTTCCCAATCTCCAGATGGTAGGGTTAAGGAAATTTCTTTGTCATTTTCCTTAAGAGGAGCGATACTTGGGCTATCTATACCAACAGCAGGGGCTTTGATGATATCAAAGGAGTCTAGAGAAATTTTCTTGCGACCTTCTGGTGAATCTGGGTCAACACGTAACGTTAGGGTGTGCGGACCGTCAGCAAGGTTTGTAAATTCGCCAATAAAGGCTCTCTTTTCAGTAGCGCCTGAAGTGTAGAAGTCTAGACTTGGCATTTCTTTGCCATCTAGTGTAACACGCGCTCGTCCAAGGGCAAGGCTCTTCAAACCATAGATACGAATACCTGTACCAGTAAAGGAAATAGTTGCCTGAGCTTCTGAAGCTGCACTAGAGTCGCTGTTGTTGATGTCAGCGTATTTTTCCGTACCTCCGTAGAGTTCAGGGTCAGACCAATCCTTAAACTGGGAACCATACTGGATACGAGTGTCGCGATCATCCATTTTCTCAATCGTGTTGCCTGTTCCTGCTAGGATCTTGAAGTAATCTAATGAAATTTTCGAGCGTTCACTTCCACGTCCTTTGTGCTCACGTTTAACGCTAAGAGTCAATGTATGAGGTCCATCTGCTAATCCTGTGAAGCGGCCGATGAGACTTCCTTTTTCAGTTGCTCCAGCAGTATGAAAAATCAAGCTCTCCAACTTCTTTGCCGTCAATTTTAGCAGTAGCAAAGGCCTAGTTCGGACGATTTTTAGTCCATAGATTTCGATACCAACACCATTGAAAGGAATAGTAGCAGTCACGTCTTCGTCTGTGTAGTCACCTTTTGAAAGGTCAGCAAACTTCTCCGTTCCTCCAAATAATTCTGAATCTGCCCAGTTTCCAAAGGCAGCTCCGTACTGGATACGGTTATCTCGGTCGTCCATCAACTCACTAGGAGTTTCTACAGTGACCTGTTCAGATACTTGGGTAGGAACTTCGCCCAGCATCGCCTTTACAGTATAGGTATAGGCGAGTTGAGGATCTAGTGATCGGTCGACAAAGTTAGTTTGATTGGTTATAAATTCTCTAGTTGCAGAGGTTTGGCCAGATTCGTCTTTCACTTGTCTTTGGATGACATAGTGGGTAGCGCCTTCTACTTGGTTGAAGGTGAGTTCGGCAGTGACTCCATTTTGTCGAACTGCTGTCAGACTGGTTACGCGACCAAGGAAATGTTCAAAGGTAATGACATCGCCTTTTTGTGTTGCCAGTTGGATGCGGCCATCTTTGAGGACAGTTGCCTTGACAGCTTTGCCATTGACCTTGATTTGGCTGGCTTCGATATTTGGATAGTCTACAACCAAGTCTCCACCGACATTTGAAAGGAAGGACAAGCTTTGAAGATTTTTTATCTTTCCACTTCATGCTGACTTCGAAGTTACCACGGGCAATCAAGCCAGAAACCTGACCGTCTTTCCAAGCATCTGGAAGGGCTGGCAATGGCGCAATATAGCCAGTATGAGATTGCAGGAGCATTTCTGCCATCCCACTAGTTGCCCCAAAGTTTCCATCGATTTGGAATGGTGCGTGGGTATCCCAAAGATTTTCTAGGGTTGAATACTTGAGCTGTTCAGCGAGTAAGCGATGGGCACGGTTACCGTCTAAGAGACGAGCCCAGAGGTTGATTTTATTGGCTTTAGACCAACCAGTCCCGCCATCTCCACGGTGATTAAGGGTTGCACGCGCAGCCTCTAAGTATTCAGCCCGATCCTTGCTAAAAGAGTGTACCTGGGAAGAGACCTACCAGATGGGAAACGTGGCGGTGGTTATTTTCAATCCCTTCGTTGGTGAATTGTGGACTGTCTTCCTCGTACCATTCCTTGATCCGTCCTTCTTTGTTGATGTGAAGGGGTTTTAGTTTGTCAAATTTAGCCTTGACCTCTGTGACTAAGTCTTGGTCGACTTTCAGATGGTTGGCGACTTCCATGTAGTCATGGAATAGCTGCCAGACTAGCGACTGGTCAAAGGTGTTTCCGATGGTAATGGTACCGTGTTCTGGTGAGTAGGATGGAGAAGACACCCAACGGTCACTGGCCTGGTCATAGTGCAAGAAGGAGTTCCAGAACTTGGCAGTTTCCTTGAGCATAGGATAAATCTTTTCTTTGAGATAAGTTTCGTCCTTGGTGAATTTGTAGTAGTCATAGACGTTCTGCATCATCCAGGCATTAGCGGCTGGAGACCAACCCCAGTAGTAATTCCAACCAGGAGTAGTCCAGCCAAATGGTGTTGCTTGAGTGTGGACCAGCCATCCATTTTCCTGTCCGTCTTTTGATTCGATACCAGCGTATTCCTTGGCTGCGATACGACCATAATAACGCATGTCGTCAATGTAATTGATCATTGGCTTGGCTGTTTCAGCAAGGTTGCTCATGTAGGCAGGCCAATAGTTCATTTGCAAATTGACATTGAGGTGGTAGTCGGCGTTCCAAGGTGGATTGTCTACAGCATTCCAGACTCCCTGTAGGTTGGCAGGAAGGGCATCTGTCCGATCACGAGACGAACTAATCAGTAGATAACGGCCATATTGGAAGAAGAGTTCTTCTAGTTTTTGCCCTTTGCTAGGGTTATATCCTTGAAGGGCCTCTTTTGTCGTTTGAGCAGTCTTGCTTCCACCTAGGTTTAGTTTAACGCGATTAAAGAGACTTTGATAATCCTTGATATGGTCCTTTTTAAGTGTATCGTAGTCTTTGGCCTTAGCGGCTTCTACAATGTCTTTAACCGTTTTTTCGAGGTCAATGTCTTTTCGATAATTGGTTTTTGGATTTTGAGCAAAGTTAGTTTTGGCGCTGAGATAGAGGGTCGCATAGCTTGCACCTGTAACGGTTAGAGTCTCATTCTGAACAGTGACTTTTCCGTCCGTTTTAATTCCTAGATAGGATGCAAATTTGAGGCCGTTATCTTTGACAGTCCCTTTTAGAAGGATTCCATTTTCATCTGTAGTGACATGACCGTTCTTATAGTTGGAATATTCCCAAGAGTAGTTGCCATTAGCAAGTAAGTCCTCTGTCAAGCTATTCCAAAGGGTAAAGTCAAGCGTCTTGTTTCCTTTTTTGGTTAAGTGGGTCACGGTGACATCATCAGGATAGCTGGAGAAGGTTTCGCGTTTGAAGGTCGTCCCATCTTGGGTATAAGAAGTAGTCGTAGTAGCTTCTGTGATATCCAAACTGCGGTGATAGTCTGTTACAGTATCAAGCCCTTTCTTCTGGTTATTAAAGACCATGAATATATCCCCAAAGGCTAGGTAGCGACCATACTGGGCGTTGTTTGGTCCAACTAGATTTTGTTCAGCTAGTTGTTTGGCTTTTTGGCGGTCTCCATCTTCGAGAGCTTTACGAATCTCTGCCAAGACCTTATAGCGCTCCTTGTAGTTCCCTCCGTTATAATCGGTACTATCAGGTTGGGGACCTCCTGACCAGAGGGTCTTTTCGTTATACTGAATTCTCTCTTCGCCAATTAGACCAAAGACCTTGGCTCCCATCTCGCCATTTCCGACTGGAAGGGCTTGTTTTTCCCAACCATCATAGGAAGGAGCTGTTGGCTGATCATAGTTGAGTTGATAGTTTTCTTGCTTTGTCACAGGTAGCTCGGTATTTTTATTCTCCTTATTTTCTTTAGCTTCCACAATGGCTTCTTCACTAGCTTGACGATTTGTTGTCTGAGTCTCCCCGGTTGCTTTGCTTTTGGGAACTGGATTCTCAGCTAGAGGTGGCTCTGTAGTCTCAGTAGCTTCAACTGCTCTGGGTTCGCTATCAGGCTTAGTGCTAGTTTCGACTGAGGTCTGTTCAGTTTGTTTGACCTCAATACTATCAGCGGAGACAGTGTGGTTGGCTAGAAAAAAACAGCTCCCAACAAAACAGAAGCAGTCCCAACTGTCAGTTTGCGGATGCTGTAGCGACAGGATTTTCTCCCAAAAATCTTTTGTCCATAGGAATCTCCTCTTCTTTCTTGTAAGCGTATACATTTTTATTTTACTTACAAAAATAAGTTGTTTATTATTGTTTATGTTCTTAATATAGCAAAATAGTCAAAATAGTGCAACCTTTTTGAGAGAGATTTGTAGAAATTGTTTGGGTTTTTCTTGCTTGTATCCTTGTGGGAGAGTGAAGGTCAGCTATCCAGAGGGGGAATTGTATTGATAACGGCACTAACGTGGTCAATACAAAAAGCCCGTATTCTAATCCTATGTGAGGATTTGGATACGGACTGATTGCTGAGACTGATTTTAAGTAACTTTGACTTATTCTACTTGACCGGGCCAAGCATTCATACCACCTTCTACATTGGTAACGGTGAGGCCTTGGGCGCTGAGAAATTGACAGGCAGAGGCGGAACGTACTCCCCCTTGACAGATGACATGGTATTCATGGTCAGGTTTGAGTTCTTTGTAGCCTTGCTCCAGGGTGCTTAAAGGCAGATTTTTGGCACCTGGTACATGTCCTGCTTGGAATTCATGTACTTCACGGACATCGATAAGATCTAGATTTTCATGTTGATATTTTTCATAAAAGTCAGCCATGCTGATATTAGTTACCATATTCTACTCCTTCTGGGTTAGCCATTTTTGTATAGTGAATAAGCGCCGTCAAGGTTTTGGACGGTAAATCCTGCTTGCTTGAGGATACGCTCTGCGATATAGCTGCGCAAACCACTGTGGCAGCTAACGATGTAGGCTTGGTTCTTGTCCAGTTCATCCAAGCGTTCCCGTAGTTCGTTTAGGGGGATGTGAATGGTATCGACTCTGAGTCGACCACTCTGGAATTCGCCACTTGTCCGTACATCTAGGAATTTCTTTCCCTTAGCCAGTTCGTCTTCGAGCTGGTACCATTGAATATTGTCGCTGAGACCTTCGATAAGGTTCAAGGCTGCATGCCCAGCATATTGACGGGATCCTTGGCAGAGCCAAATGGTGGCGCATAGGTGAACTCCAATTCTGGTAAGTCAAAGACGGTGAGATTTCCCTTGATAGCAGTTGCTAGGATATCGATTCGCTTGTCAACACCTTTCTTCCCAACTCCTTGGGCACCGTAGATTTTTCCAGTGGTTGGGTCAAAGAGGAGTTTCAAGGTCATATCAGTAGCGCCTGGATAATAACCAGCGTGATCTTTTCCACTGACATGAAGTGCCTTGTAAGGGAGTTGATTCATGCTAAGGATACGCTCGCTGAGACCAGTCGAAGCAGCTGTCATATCAAAGGCACGAACGATAGCGGTGCCGATACTGCCCTTGTTTGTACGCTCGAGTCCTGCGATGACGTCCGCCACTTGGCGTCCTTGTCGATTTGCAGGAGAAGCGAGAGAGATGAGAGCGTCTTGGCCTGTAATCTCTTGCTTGACGACGATGGCATCCCCAACTGCAAAAATATCTTTTTGACTGGTTTCGTAATGTTCATCGACCAGGATCCCACCACGGAGTCCCAGTTCAATCCCCGCAGCTTTGGCCAGTCCGTTTTCAGGTTCAACACCGACAGAAAGGATGGTGAGGTCAGAAGTGATCTTTGGCCGGTTTTCGAGAACGATGATTTTTCCTTGGTCTTCAAATCGAGTCGCAGACTGAGAAGTGATAACGCGAACGCCGTTTTTAACCAATTCTGCTTGGACAAAGGCTGCCATTTCTTGATCTAATGGTGGCAAGACATGGGTGCTTTCTCAACGATGGTAACTTGCAATCCACGTTTCGCCAGGTTTTCAGCCATTTCAAGTCCGATAAAGCCTGCACCGATAACGACAGCTTCTTTTGGATGATTGTCCAAGGCCGCCATAATTTCATCGAGATCGGGAACATTGCGGAGCGTGTAGGCATTCTTAGCTTCTGCCAAGCCTTCAATGGTAGGAACAAATGGTTTAGCTCCTGGGGAGAGGATCAACTTGTCGTAGCTTTCTGTGAATTCCTGTCCATCATGGTGTACGGTCACAGTGTGCTTTTCTGGCGAAATCTGGATGACCTCGTGAAATGGTCGCACATCCAGATTAAAGCGTGCTTTGAGACTTTCAGGAGTTTGGACCAATAAACTATCACGGTTTGCAATTTCTCCTGAAACATAGTAAGGAAGTCCGCAGTTTGCAAAGGAAACAAAGGGACCTTTCTCAAAAATAATGATCTCAGCGTCTTCCATGAGGCGTCTGAGGCGGGTTGCTGCTGACATACCACCTGCAACTCCTCCAACAATGATAACTTTCATTGACTTTCTCCTTTATGCTTTTAGATGACCTTACCTGTCCAAGCGCTCATACCGCCTCGAACATTGACGACATCGTAACCTTTTTTCTTTAGCTTCTTCGCAGCTAGTTTGCTTCGTACACCAGAATGACAAATGACATAAAGTGTTTCTTTTGTTGCAGGTGTGTAAGAACCGATTTCCGTTAAAGGAACATTTTTTGCATTTTTGATATGACCTCTACGGAATTCCATAGGCGTCCGAACATCTAGTAGCTGAATTGGTTCTCTGAGTTTAGCTTCTAACTCGCTGGTAGAAATACTGTCAATTTTTGTAAATAAGTGAAACATAGGCACCTCCAAATATACCCTTATGGGGGTATATTAAATCATGAAGTCAAGCTTTTGTCAAGCTTTTGTCAAGCAAGTTGTTTTGACTTGGGAGGGGATCGATTTCGAGAGTCTAGAAAGCAGGCCATTCTTGACCTTTCAAAGGCTTTTTGATATGATGGGTCCAAAGTAAGTGTGAGGTATTAAGATGACCAGTGAATACCAGAAAATGATAGCAGGAGAGCCCTATCATCCGTTTGACCCCGAATTACGAGCCTTGGCGCAGGCTTCTCGCCAAAAACAGGCTGCCTTTAATAAGGAAGAAGATCCCTTGAAGGGATCCGAAATCATCAAGACTTGGTTTGGCTCAACTGGGCAAAATCTTTATATCAATCCACGCTTGGTGGTCGATTATGGAGTCAATATCCATCTAGGGAAAATTTTTATTCTAATTGGAATTTGACCATGCTGGATGTTTGTCCGATTCGCATCGGGGACAACGCTATGCTTGGCCCCAACTGTCAATTTTTAACCCCACTCCATCCACTGGATCCGCATGAACGCAATTCAGGGGTCGAATACGGCAAGCCCATCACCATCGGAGATAATTTCTGGGCTGGAGGTGGCGTCATTGTCCTTCCCGGAGTGACACTGGGAAATAATGTCGTTGCAGGAGCAGGGGCCGTGATTACCAAGTCCCTTTGGCGACAATGTTGTCCCTAGCTGGCAATCCTGCGCGTGTTATCAAGGAAATCCCTAGTAAAGAAAAACTAAAAAAAGAACAGCCGAGGCTGTTCTTTTTACGAGCTTAATTCTTATAAATTTTTTTCTTCTTTTTGGCTTTTTAGTCAAGGAAAACATCGCACTGGGGAATCTTGGTTTAAAAAATCTATTAAAGGTATTTTAGCGTTCAAAAATTGTTTCTAGCAGTCCTTTCTAAAAATTACTAGGCGAAATCTAATCCAAACTAAATTTAAGGAAACTTTCAGAAAAGTTTTTAGTTTTGTTTCAGGAATCTTCTGTAGACTGTCTAGCTATATCATACGAAGGAGAGGAAAAAGGTATGAAATCAAAAAAATGGACCCTGCTCGCAACGAGTTTAACGGCAATGGTGTTGATGGCAGCATGTTCCCAGTCAACAACTACATCCAATACCAATGCAACGACAAATAGTGCAACAACAACTGCAACAAAGACAAACCAATCATCCTATTTTACAGAGAAGGACAATGATACCTCTTATGATGAAAGCACAGCTTCTAAAATTGAGCTATCTGGCTCATCTGCAAACGTCTCTGGAGATGGGGTGACAGTCTCTAAATCAACAGTGACCATCACAAAATCTGGAACCTATGTGATTTCAGGTCAGTCTGACGGAGTGCAGATCAAGGTCGAGGCAGATAAGTCGGCAGATGTTCATCTAGTCCTAAAAGGTGCGACCATGACCAATACCAATGCAGCGATATCTGCGACATCAGCTGGTCATGTCTACTTGACTCTAGCAGAGGGAACCACCAACAGTCTCTCTGACTCAAGCTCTAACAGTGACGAAAAAGCAGACGCAGCTCTCTTTTCTAAGGTGGATTTGACCATCAACGGGAAAGGAACTCTCAATGTAGATGGCAAGAAGAACAATGGTATCAAGGCCAACGACACCCTCCACATCACGGGTGGAACCTATAACATCACAGCAGTTGGCGATGCCTTTAATGTTAATGATGAACTCAACATCACTGGTACGACCATGACTATCGATGCCAAGGAAGATGGTGTCAAGGTAGATAATGATGACGATATGACTGTCGGCAATATGTATTTGGCTAACAATACCATAACAGTCATAGCAGGAGATGATGGAATTCACGCTTCTGGTAACCTAGTGATTGATAGCGGTACCTATACCGTCAAGAATTCGACAGAAGGACTTGAAGGGAAATCCATCACTATCAACGGTGGGGACATTAGCATCTATTCGACAGATGATGGAGTCAACGCAGCTAATAAAAACGCTCAACAGAGTGAAATCTTCTTCACCATGAACGGTGGGAACCTGACAGTAGAGGTTGGTCAAGGGGATACAGACCCAATCGACTCAAACGGAAATATCACTGTCACAGGTGGAACCATTAAAATGACTGGTCAAACAGGTTTTGACTTTGATGGAACTGCGACCTACACAGGTGGAGATATCTACCTCAACGGTGAAAAACAAACGGAAATCGTCAATTCTATGCCTGGAGGCGGTGGACCAAATGGAGGCCCTCAAGGTGGCGGTCCAGCCCCTGGCGGACAAGGATAAAAAAGAATCTCCTTTCTCGAAAGAGAAGGGAGAGTTTTTGTGTTTTTACTAGAGGAAATGTAAAGACACCCTCTTGACACTTCGTCAGCTTTTGATACAATAGTACAAAATTAGAGGAGGTAGGCTATGATTCAGAAACATGCGATTCCTATTTTAGAGTTTGATGACAATCCTCAGGCGGTCCTTATGCCAACGCATGAGGAGTTAGACTTAAAGTTGCCAAAGAAGTGTATCTATGCATTTTTGGAGGAGGAGATTGACCGCTATGCTCAGGAAGTAGGGGCGAACTGTGTTGGTGAGTTCGTTTCTGCCACCAAAACCTATCCTGTATATGTTATCAACTACAAAGGTGAGGAGATTTGTCTAGCTCAGGCACCTGTAGGTTCTGCCCCAGCAGCCCAGTTTATGGATTGGTTGATTGGCTATGGTGTGGAGCAAATCATTTCTACTGGCACTTGTGGAGTCCTAGCAGATATAGAGGAGAATGTCTTTCTCATCCCTGTTCGCGCTCTGCGAGATGAAGGAACCAGCTACCATTATGCAGCACCTTCTCGTTATATGGAGCCGCAGATTGAGGCTATCTCTGCCATTGAGCAAGTCTTGGAGCAAAGAGGCATTCCTTACGAGGAAGTTATGACCTGGACGACAGATGGTTTTTATCGAGAGACGGCTGAAAAGGTTGCTTATCGTAAGGAAGAAGGCTGTGCTGTTGTGGAGATGGAGTGCTCTGCTCTTGCGGCAGTAGCCCAGCTACGTGGGGTTGTATGGGGAGAGTTGCTCTTTACCGCAGATTCATTAGCGGATTTGGATAACTACGACAGTCGTGACTGGGGCTCAGAAGCTTTTGATAAGGCCCTCGAAATCTGTCTTGCCATTGTGCACCACATGTGAGTACTCTTACTGTTTTTATGGTAGAATGTAGTTATGTTATTCAAATCATTTTTGGAAAAAATAAAGACGACACTGGGACGGTTATCGCCAGCCCGTCGCATCTTTTTAAGTTTTGCCCTAGTGATCTTCTTGGGCTCGCTCCTTTTAAGCCTTCCCTTTGTGCAAGTAGCAACGTCACAAGCGACCTACTTTGACCATCTCTTTACGACTGTGTCCATGGTCTGTGTGACAGGGCTCTTCACCCAGCCGGTGGCCTCTACTTACAATATCTGGGGCCAGTTGATTTGCATGCTGTTGATCCAGATCGGTGGTTTGGGGCTTATGACCTTTATTGGAATCTTTTATATCCAAGGAAAACAAAAGCTCAGTCTTCGTAGCCGTGAGACTATTCAAGAAAGTTTTAGTTATGGGGAAACCCAGTCTTTAAAGGACTTTATCCGCTCGATCTTTCTGACGACTTTTCTGGTGGAAGGACTCGGTGCCTTTCTCTTGAGTTTCCGCTTTATTCCTGAATTTGGCTGGGGACGAGGGATTTTAACTTCTATCTTTTTGGCTATTTCAGCCTTCTGTAATGCTGGATTTGATAATTTTGGAAGTACGAGTTTAGTAGCCTTTCAAACGGACCCCTTGATCAATCTAGTGATTGCAGGTTTGATTATCACGGGTGGGCTAGGATTTATGGTCTGGTTTGACCTAGCGACCCAGTTTGGGAAAAAGAAAAAACGGCGTCTGCGTTTCCATACTAAGTTGGTTCTCTTTTTAACGGCGGGAATCTTACTCTTTGGAACAGTATCGACTATCTTAATTGAGTGGAACAATCCTGGGACGATTGGAAATCTCAGCGCTCCAGAGAAACTGCTGGTTAGCTTCTTCCAGACCGTCAGCATGAGAACAGCAGGTTTTTGCTTCAATTGACTACACCCAGGCTCGACCAGTTACCTTACTGATTTACATCTTGCAGATGTTTCTGGGCAGGGGCACCAGGAGGGACAGCAGGAGGGCTCAAGATTACGACCTTCTTTGTCTTGTTGGTCTTTGCTCGCAGTGAATTATTGGGCTTGCCTCATGCCAATGTAGCTCGGAGGACCATTGAACCCCGTACCGTGCAAAAAAATCTTTCAGTGTCTTTATTATCTTCTTGCTGACTTTCTTACTGGGCTTGATTCTATTAGGGTAACCGCAGAAGGAAATCCGCGCTTTATCTACCCTCATGTTTGAGACCATTTCAGCCCTTGCGACAGTTGGGGTAACGGCAAATTTAACACCAGAGTTAGGTAAGTTAGCCCTTAGTATCGTTATGTTGCTGATGTTTTATCGGCCGTATTGGCCCCTTGACACTACTGGTCAGCTTAGCAGAATATCAGCCAGACAAGAAAGATTTGATTCACTATATGAAAGCAGATATCACCATTGGATAAGAAAGGAAGAACGATGTCAGATCGGACAATTGGAATTTTAGGCTTGGGAATTTTTGGGAGTAGTGTTTTGGCTGCTCTTGCCAAGCATCATATGAATATCATTGCTATTGATGACCACGAGGAACGCATTAATCAATTTGAACCAGTACTGGCGCGTGGAGTAGTTGGAGATATCACGGATGAAGAACTCCTTCTATCAGCGGGGATTGACACCTGTGATACCGTAGTCGTCGCAACGGGTGAAAATCTAGAGTCCAGTGTTCTTGCGGTTATGCACTGCAAGAGTTTAGGGGTTCCGACCGTCATTGCCAAGGTCAAAAGCCACATAGCTAAAAAAGTTCTAGAAAAAATTGGCGCGGACGCAGTCATCTCACCAGAGTTTGAAATGGGGCGCTCATTAGCGCAGACAATCCTCTTTCATAACAGCGTGGACGTCTTTCAGCTGGACAAGAATGTTTCGATTGTCGAGATGAAAATCCCCCAATCGTGGACAGGTAAAAGCCTCAGTCAGTTAGATTTACGTGGGCGATACAATCTCAACGTACTAGGTTTTCGTGCCTATGAAAATGCTCCTCTGGATGTCCAATTTGAACCCAATGACCTCTTGCAGGCAGATACCTACATCATGGCAGTCATTAATAACCAACATTTGGATACTTTTAGCAGAGCTGAGTGAGTAGAAGAGGAAGGACAACTATTTTTTTCAATAACTATTGAGTCAATATCAATATAAGTATTTTATAAGAGGGATTTAAGAAAAAAATTTTAACTTTTTCTTAATCCTTTTTAATTTTAGGAGATTATACTAGAGTCATCAAAAAAAGAAAGTTCTGAGGAGAATCCTATGAAATTCAATCCAAATCAGAGATATACTCGTTGGTCTATTCGCCGTCTCAGTGTCGGTGTTGCTTCAGTTGTTGTAGCCAGTGGCTTTTTTGTCCTAATCGGTCAACCAAGTTCTGCACGTGCTGACGTCGTCAATCCAACTCCTGCTCAAGTCGTGCCAGACGTTGCTTCCGTGAGTGGAAAAAGCGACTTGCCAGTAGATGTTCTCAAAAAAGCAGTCGATGTAACTCTTCCTTCAGAACAGTCTGTTCCAACACCTAAAACAAGTTTGGATGCTACAGACTCTTCAGAAAAAGCGGATGCCGATGCCAAAGAGCCAGTAGTGGCACTAAAAGAAGAAGTGCAAGCCCAACCTGACTCTAAGAAACAAACAGAAGATGCAGTTAAACCTGTGGAAAGTCCTGCATCTACAGTTTCTGGGCAAGACCGTGAAGACAGTGAAGCGCAGCCAGCAACCACTCCAGCTGAAGTGCAAAAAGGTGTGGCCGACAACACCAAAGACACAGTAGATGTTCCGGCTAGCTACCTTGACAAAGCCAATTTCCCAGGTCCCTTCACAGCTGGTGTCAACCAAGTCATTCCATACGAATTCTTCGCTGGTGACGGTATGTTGACTCGTCTTATCTTGAAAGCATCAGACAAGGCTCCATGGTCAGATAATGGTTCAGCTAAAAATCCTGCTCTCCCACCAGTAGAAAAATTGGGCAAAGGCCTCTACTTCTATGAAGTAGACTTGGCAGGCACTCAAGGAAAATCAGATAAAGACTTGCTTGACCTCTTGAAACAAAACGGCACTCAAAGTTATAAGGCTACCATCAAAGTGTACGGTGCGAAAGATGGCAAGGCAGACTTGAGCAATCTTGTAGCGACTAAAGATTTGGATGTCAACTTGAATGGTTTGACTACCCCAGCTGAAGTGCAAAAAGGCGTAGCTGACAACACCAAAGACACAGTAGATGTTCCGGCTAGCTACCTTGACAAAGCTAATTTCCCAGGCCCATTCACAGCTGGTGTCAACCAAGTCATTCCATACGAATTCTTCGCTGGTGACGGTATGTTGACTCGTCTTATCTTGAAAGCTTCAGACAAGGCTCCATGGTCAGACAATGGTTCAGCTAAAAACCCCGCTCTTCCACCAGTAGAAAAATTGGGCAAAGGCCTCTACTTCTATGAAGTAGACTTGGCAGGCACTCAAGGAAAATCAGATAAAGAGTTGCTTGACCTCTTGAAACAAAACGGCACTCAAAGTTATAAGGCTACCATCAAAGTGTACGGTGCGAAAGACGGCAAGGCAGACTTGAGCAATCTTGTAGCGACTAAAGATTTGGATGTCAACTTGAATGGTTTGACTACCCCAGCTGAAGTGCAAAAAGGCGTAGCTGACAACACCAAAGACACAGTAGATGTTCCGGCTAGCTACCTTGACAAAGCTAATTTCCCAGGCCCATTCACAGCTGGTGTCAACCAAGTCATTCCATACGAATTCTTCGCTGGTGACGGTATGTTGACTCGTCTTATCTTGAAAGCATCAGACAAGGCTCCATGGTCAGACAATGGTTCAGCTAAAAACCCCGCTCTTCCACCAGTAGAAAAATTGGGCAAAGGCCTCTACTTCTATGAAGTAGACTTGGCAGGCACTCAAGGAAAATCAGATAAAGAGTTGCTTGACCTCTTGAAACAAAACGGCACTCAAAGTTATAAGGCTACCATCAAAGTGTACGGTGCGAAAGACGGCAAGGCAGACTTGAGCAATCTTGTAGCGACTAAAGATTTGACTGTCAATTTGAATGGTTTGACCACACCAAATCAGGTTAAAGAGTCTGTTGTTAACAACATCAAAAATAGCATTGATGTTCCAGCTAGCTACCTTGAAAAAGCAAATGTTCCAGGTCCATTCTTGGCCGGTGTCAACCAAGTCATCTCATACGAAGCTTTTGGTGGAGATGGTATGTTGACTCGTCTCTTGTTAAAGGCCTCAGACAAAGCCCCATGGTCTGACAATGGAACAGCGAATAACCCAGCGCTATTGCCACTTGAAGGCTTGGCTAAAGGCCAATATTTCTACGAAGTGGATTTGAATGGCAACACGACAGGCAAAGAAGGACAAGCCCTTCTAGATCAACTTCGTGCCAATGGCACTCACACTTACCAAGCTACTGTTAAAGTGTATGGTTCTAAAGATGGCAAACCAGATTTGACCAATCTGATTGCTACTCGTCAAGTAACGATTCAGCTTCGTGGAAAAGAAATGGCGACAATACCATCTCAACAAGGTCAGATGAATACGAAACCTTCTGAAACAGGCTCTACAGGTACAACTGAAGGTATGATGGGCACAAATCACCGTATGTCAGATATGAAGACCGATCAACCGGCTTCTAGCCCAATGACTAATATGATGAAAAAAGATGATAAAGCGATGCTACCAAATACTGGGGAAGCTCAAACGGCTACAGCTGGCCTTGGTATCTTTGGTCTAGCCTTGGCAGGTCTTGTTGGACTTTTGGGTTTGACAACCAAACGAGAAGATTAAGATTCAAATCACTTAAACATTAGAGAAAATAGTGTTATACTAAAGCAAGTATAACACTGTTTTTATCGAAGGAGTGTCAGATGAAAAAGACAATTTTGCTGGTTGATGATGAGATAGATATTCTAGATATTCAAAACCGCTATCTTATACAGGCAGGTTACGATGTTTTGGTCGCCCATGATGGTAAGGAGGGATTAGAGCTTTTCAGAAAAAAATCTATCGACCTCATTATCACAGATATCATGATGCCCAATATGGACGGTTATGATTTTATCAGTGAAGTTCAGTATATCGCTCCGGATCAACCCTTCCTCTTTACAACTGCTAAGACAAGCGAACAGGATAAGATTTATGGATTAAGTTTGGGGGCAGATGATTTTATAGTCAAACCCTTTAGCCCACGCGAATTGGTTTTAAGAGTGAATAATATCTTGCGTCGCCTTAGCCGTGGAGGAGAGACAGAACAGATCGAGTTTGGTGACTTGGTAATCAACCATGTGACTCATGAAGTTCGCATTGGGGATCAACCTTTGGAATTGACAGTAAAATCCTTTTGAACTTCTATGGATATTAGCCAGCAATCCCTGAGAGAGTCTTTTCAAAGACGGAACTTTACGAGAAGGTATGGCAAGAGGACTATGTGGATGATACCAATACACTCAATGTTCATATCCATGCTTTGAGGCAAGAGTTGACCAAATATACGAATTCAAATGCTCCTGCTATCAAAACTGTCTGGGGTTTGGGCTATAAGATGGAAAGATCAAGAGGTAGAAAATGAAATTAAAAAAACTATATTTTTAGTGGGGTATCTAGTGTCGACTCTACTAACGATTTTGGTCGTTTTCTGGGCAGTCCAACGAATGTTGATTGAGAAAAGTGAAGTTTACTTTCTAGTTGGAATGACCTTGATTGCTGGTTTCATTGGCGCTGCAGTGAGCATCTTTCTTTTGTCGCCTGTGTTCTCTTCTCTGAAACATTTGAAAAAACAAGCTCAGGATATAGCCAGCAAGGATTTTAGCACAGAAATTGAAACCAAAGGCCCATTAGAATTTCAAGAGCTAGGTCAGGCTTTTAATGACATGTCCCACAATTTGCAGGCTACCTTTCAATCACTTGATGAGAGCGAGCAAGAAAAGAGAATGATGATTGCGCAGCTCTCTCACGATATTAAAACTCCCATTACCTCCATTCAGGTTACTGTGGAGGAATTCTAGATGGGGTGATCAAGGAAGAGGAGCGACTCCACTACTTAACCACGATTGGTCGGCAAACCGAGCGCTTAAACAAGCTAGTGGAGGAGTTGGATGTTTTGACTCTCAACACCCAACCTCAAGTTACTGCTGATGAAGAAATCGAAGAGGTCTTTTTAGATCAGCTGTTGATTGAGTCGATGAGTGAATTTCAACTCCAGATTGAACAAGAGGAGCGAGATGTTTACATTCAAGTGTTACCTGAGTCAGCGAAAATTAAGAGCCATTCTGATAAACTTTCTCGCATTTTAGTCAATTTGTTAAACAATGCCTTTAAATATTCAGAACCAGGAACCAGAATCGAGGTTCTTGCCCAATTAACAGAACAAGAGCTGACAATCAGTGTGAAAGACGAGGGTCAGGGATTCATCCTGAGGATTTGGAAAAGATCTTTAAACGACTTTATCGTGTAGAAACTTCGCGCAATATGAAGACAGGTGGACATGGCTTAGGTCTTGCGATTGCACGAGAACTAGCCCATCAGCTTGGTGGCGATATCACAGCAGAAAGCCAGTATGGCTTAGGTAGCACGTTTACATTCTCTCTCAATTTGAAATAAAACTGTAAAATCCCTTTACAAATCGAGCTTTTCATGGTACAATAGCCTTTGTGTGAAATAGCAGCAGGAAAGCATGAAGCTCGTCAACAGGTGTCTTATGACAAGTAACCTTGGCTGTTTGGGCGAAGGGCATCTGCACGAATCAGGGCTCTCTAAGTGACTATTTCCACCGAAATATTATTTATATCAGGAGGACATACACATGTCACGTTATACAGGACCATCTTGGAAACAAGCTCGTCGCCTTGGCCTTTCACTTACAGGTACAGGTAAAGAATTGGCACGTCGTAACTACGTACCAGGACAACACGGACCAAACAACCGTTCTAAATTGTCAGAATACGGTTTGCAATTGGCTGAAAAACAAAAACTTCGTTTCACTTACGGTGTAGGGTGAAAAACAATTCCGTAACTTGTCTCGTACAAGCTACAAAAAAATCAAAGGTGGAATCCCTAGGTTTCAACTTCATGCTTCTTTTTGGAACGTCGTTTGGACAACGTTGTTTACCGTCTTGGTCTTGCGACTACTCGTCGTCAAGCTCGTCAATTCGTAAACCACGGTCACATCCTTGTTGACGGAAAACGCGTTGATATCCCATCATACCGCGTAACTCCAGGTCAAGTGATCTCAGTTCGTGAGAAATCATTGAAAGTTCCAGCAATCCTTGAAGCAGTAGAAGCTACTCTTGGACGTCCAGCATTCGTATCATTCGACGCTGAAAAAAATTGGAAGGTTCATTGACTCGCTTGCCAGAACGCGACGAAATCAACTCCAGAAATCAATGAAGCACTTGTCGTTGAATTCTACAACAAAATGCTTTTAATTTTAAGATATATGATACAGAAAGCCTACAACAGTGGGCTTTTTGCTTTGTCTTAAAAAATAGAATACCTCCTAGTCGTGAAGGAGGATAAGAAAAAAGGCTCTTTGTCAACTGTAATGGGTTAACGAAAAGTTATACCCTAGAGAGGACCGAATTGGTTCTCTCCTTTTTGATATTCAAAGCGAGGAAAATTCTAGTTTTAAAATTGTCAAAATTTCGAAAGCCAAAAGCATTTCGCTTGATGACTTTGACTTTGTTTCGGACCTGTCTGGAATAGCGCAGAAAGTGATTGCAAATCGTCACTTGTGTTCGCCCATCTAAGATAGTTATAGTCTTTCTTGAATCAAAATCCCTGTGCAATGAAACTCATCTTTCCCTCCTTTCAGCACTGTATTCAGAAATATAAGATTAAAGTGATTGGGCACTACTTTTCAAATCATAAGATTGAAGGATTAACCATTATCGATGAATTCGGTATTAGTTTTTCCTATGAAAAGGATAATTCCATTGTGAAGCGAAATTTCACCCTATGCTATGAACTAGGTTATTTTGTTCTTAACCATAACGGTACATGTTTTACGGAATCTGTCGACAATCAGGAAAGTTTGCTAGCACGTGATGCAAATATTTTTTCTGCCGTAGTGTTAATGCCGGATATTGCTTTATTATCTAAAATTTACTACAGTTGTGATAGTTTTTAGGAGAACAAGAAAGTTTAGAGGTTTCAAAGCAAGCCCTTTATTTTCGTTGGTTAGATTCACTACGATTGTATTTCCTAAATGAAAAAGACAAAATTAGACAAGCAATTGAAGAGTATGAAGGACAACAAAATACTTCAATACATAATCTATTTCATAATAAAAAAAGAACAATTAATTGAAGAGTTCAATCAATATAGTCCGCCTTTTAAAGACTCAAATCCAAAGATCGTATTGTTAATCATGGGTTTGTTTCTAGTCAAGAACTACCTGATTTACTTGATCAGAACAAATGGACAGAGCTTAAAGAATGTATCGATAATTTAATAATTTGGTTGATTTATATTAAAGGAAATCAATTGCTTATGCTTGGGATAGTACAAAGTTTTTCAGAACAAGATGCGAGAAGAAAAGCAGAACTACAATTACTATTAATGTGATGTATGACTAATGTATTAATTAAAAAGGAATACTTTATCTTTGTCAATAAGGCTCGATATTTAAAGTTTATAATTAGAAACGTTTTATTTGGCATTCCATGATATAATAGAAATAAATTTAAAAAGAATGTGAGAAAATATGGCTGCTTTTAAAAGATTTAATTGACCAAATACAAGATATCGATCTTAGACAAAAAAATAAATGAAGAAGTTTATAAACTTTCAAAAACAAAAAATTTGGTCTTGTATTTGAAGATCACATGCCTGAGTGTACACCACTACATGATATTTCAATTGAAGTTGGGAAAAAGTAGCATTAAATAATAAAAAAATTACAGATATTTATGTAGTAAAAAAATATCAAAGATAATATAGCAGAATGTATAAATTTAGTAACAAAAAGAGAACTGAGAGTTAAAAAGTTAAAGAATTAACTTGTATTGCAGAATTGGAGATTCAATATACCCTTATTTAAGGCCTATCGATGTAATAGAGAATGCTCCCTGACAGTAGTTTGTGGCACACTCTTATTGAAGCAGACAATTACCATGCACTTTCAGTTGTTAAGATATTTATATGCCGGGAAAGTTGATTGTATATATATCGATCCGCCATATAATACAGGAGCAAAAAGACTGGAAATATAATAATGATTATGTAGATAGCAAAGATTCTTATCGTCATAGTAAGTGGCTTTCTATGATGGAGAAACGTTTAAAGTTAGCAAAACAATTGCTTAATCCTAAAGATTCTGTATTAATTGTAACTATTGATGAGAAAGAGTATTTACACTTGGGATGTTTACTTGAAGAAATATTTTCAGGGTCTAAAATACAAATGGTGATGGATGTTATAAATCCAAAAAGGGGTTGCAAGAGATTTTGGATTTTTCCCAAAGTTGAAGAATATATTTTCTTTGTATATATAAAAAGATTCTAAAGTAGTCCCTAATAATCAAGATATGCTTAATAAAACCCTTTGATAAAACCAATAGAAGTTAGATGGGCAAGTTTACAAAAGATCGGGATCAAATAGTAGAAGACATGAGTCGCCAACTCTTTTTATCCAATTTTCTTTAATAAAAAGATCATAAATTTCATTCTACTGGGGAATCATTAACGCTCGATAAGAAAAGAAGTGATGTGACCCTCCGGAAGGCACATATGCAATTTTTCCCATTAGGGAAAAAAAATGATGAGAGAACATGGCAATTATCTCAGGAAACTTTAAAAGAAAGAATGCAGAAAGGTTATGTGAAATTTGGTAAATATAATCCCAAAAACACAAAAAGATCAATTTCTTATCTTTCGAGAGGAATATTAAAAATTGAGGATGGAAAAATCAGTGTTTCTGGTATGGATAGTGAAGGTGCTGTGATCTTAGGCAAGACCAATGAGATTAGACCAATGTCTGTATGGAATCAATCTTCTCATAGTGCAAGTGAGAATGGTTCTACTCTCATTCAACAAATATTAGGTGATAAACGTTTCACCTATCCAAAATCTTTGTACTCTACATTAGATGCAATACGTTTTTTCACTGCAAAAAAACCTAATGCACTAATTCTTGATTTCTTTGCGGGATCTGGTACGACTTTACATGCGATTAATTTACTTAATTCTATAGACGGAGGGAACCGTCGCTGTATTTTAGTTACAAACAATGAAGTATCAGAATCAGAAGCGAAAAAATTGACGAATAGTGGATTTAAGCCAGGTGATATTGAATGGGAAAAACTTGGTATAGCTCAACATGTAACATGGCCAAGGACAGTTTGCTCAATTCAAGGAACCAACATAAATGGGGAGCCTTTACAAGGTTCATATTTGGGAAGTGAACTTGAATATTCCAATGGTTTTGAGTCCAATGTCGCATATCTAAAACTTGGTTTTTTGGATAAAGATTCTGTGGCATTGGGGAGACAATTTAGTGAATTACTACCAGTGCTATGGATGAAGACAGGTTGTATAGGTGCTTGTCCTGCATTGATTGAAAAATCGCTTCCATCAATGTTAATCCTATCTAAGAATGGCTTTTGCAGTACTTATTGATGAAAAGCAATTTTCATATTTTTGTTGATAAAGTAAATACAGATATAAATATACAAACTGTCTTTATCGTAACAGACTCTGATACTGGATATAGGGAGATGTCCTTACAACTTAAGGTAAAAACAACGTATCAATTGTATAAAGACTATCTTGACAATTTTCGAATTAATACAGGCAGGTAAATAAATGAAATTAAATTTGTTCTCGTTTCAACAGAAAGCACTTAATAATCTACGTATGAGTGTTGAAGAAGCTAGAGGCTCATATCAAAGAACTCATACTCCTCAAGTAATATCTTTTACTGCTCCAACAGGAGCAGGGAAAACGATAGTTATGGCTGCATTAATAGAGGATATTTATTGTGGAAATGGAATATATGTAGATCAACCTGGGGCTATATTTGTTTGGCTATCTGACTCACCAGACTTGAATGAACAATCAAAATTAAAAATTGACATAAAAGCTGATAGAATTGCAATAGGAACTACAGTTACTATTACTGACGAGGATTTTTGATAATGAAGTATTGGAAGATGGTCATATTTATTTCCTAAATACACAAAAAAACTATCTAGAAGTAGCAATTTAACCCAAAAAGTGATAAGCGTCAGTATACTATCTGGGAAAACATTACAAAATACTATTAACAAGAAAGTAAATCAACTTTATTTTATTATTGATGAAGCTTTCACTGAGGAATGCAAGGAGTAGAAGCTGGCAAAGCTACTACTATCATGCAAAAAAATTCCTCAAAGGAAGTGAGAGTGATGGAATCGATCCAATGCCACTTGTAATTGGTATGTCAGCAACAATAGAAAGATTTAATAACTTAGTAAAAGGGACAACTTCTACTATTCATAATGTACTCATAACTGCTGATGAAGTTCGGGCCTCTGGCCTCTTGAAAGATAGAATTGTCATTTCTTATTCAGAAGAGTCCTCTGTAAGTAAGGATATGGCTGTATTACAAGCGGCAACTGATGATTGGAAAACTAAATGCGATCATTGGTACTAATATTGTTATGAGCAACATTATGCACAGGTCAACCCGATATTTGTCGTGCAAGTTGAAAAATGGGAATAGCGAATGTATTTCTAAGACAGATTTAGATACTTGTTTAAAAAAATATACAAGATAGAACTGGAATAAAAATTTTTAAGAGGAGAAGTTGTTCATACTTTTGGGCAAACAGAATCAACATTAACTATTGCTGGACTAGAAGTCTCATTTATAGAGCCTTCTCGTATTTCAGATGATAAGAAGATTAAAGTTGTCTTCTTTAAAGAGAATTTATCGACGGGATGGGATTGCTCGAGAGCTGAAAACCATGATGAGTTTCAGATCAGCAAAAGGATTCTACTTATATAGCGCAACTTTTAGGTCGAATGGTGAGAACTCCAATGCAAATGCATATACAGGTTGATGATACACTAAATGATGTTCATCTTTACTCACCCTATTTTTGATAAAGTATCGGTGAATAATGTCATTGAAGATTTGCAAGCAACAGAAGGTGGAAATATTCCGACTGATATTACAGGTGAAAATATAAGTAATAGAAATTTGGTTACACTTACTGTACGTCCAAAATCTGGAATGAATGAGCAAGATGAGATTCCTGATGGTCAAATGACCGTCTTTGATAATGTTGACGATTCAATTACTAAAGCAACTGGTACTTTGATTGTAGGAAATGGTAAAGAGCAAAGTCAATTAGAGTCAACTAGGTCGAATAACATCAATATAAATACTAACTTTAATAATGATGTCAATAGGATTGATTCGCGGGAGAAAACAACATTAGCACATGAATATTCACCATCTGACAATGAAAGTACAGAAAAATATGAAGTTGATTTAGATTTTGACCATGAAGCTATTGTTAAAGAGATTAATGAATCTGGTTTACTGACGTACAATGTTCGAAAACGTACGAATTAACGACTATTTGAAATCTCTATATAGTATAGGAAGATTATTAGTACAATCAGGACTTGATAAAAAAAGCAACTGAAACTATTCAAAATGAAATTATTAATAAAATTCGTTTGTATATCGAAAAATTTACAAAAAGAAGGGATCTATGATAGTCTTTTAGAGGAAGCAAGAGAATTTAAACTTGGTACACAAATTTTTTGATGCGTTTGGAGAAGTAGTTGAAAATGAATCTAATTTATTTACTAGTTCTTTTATATCGACTGATATTGATATAGATCGTCAATTTAGATTGGCAGAAGCAAGACTAGGTAATGAGGGGATTGGAAATATTTATCTTAATACATACTTTAAAAAGGACCATATTAATAACCTCAAAATAGACGTAATTCTTTTTTGCAACAGATAGTGATTGTATCACAAATTTAAACGTATATGCTAAAGAAACATTTCATAAATTAAATGATATTTGGCGTAGGCATATTCCAAAAACTTAATGAAAAAAATTACGTAGACAATATGAACGTATAGTCTCTGATGGAGATGTAGTAAGTAAACATAATTTTTCGTCTTCCAGAGACCATAACTGTTTCTATAAATGAAGAAGGTAAAAAAATATAGCAATCATTTGTTTGTTAATGATAACGGATATACTACTATTAAGTTAAATAGTTGGGAAGAAGCGGTTCTTAGGGAGGAGTTTGAGAGGGATGATTTTATTTGTTGGATTAGAAACTCACCAAGAGCATCATGGGCACTTTGTATCCCTTTATGAATTGAATGGGGAAAAAAAGCCAATGTATCCTGACTTTATAATTGTTCGAAGAGATAAAAAAATTTCGATGATAGTTTAATTATTGATTTATTAGAACCTCATAACCCTGAGTATAAAGATAACCTTCCAAAAGCAAAAAGGATTGGCAGAATATGCAAGACAAAAATCCAGGTGTTGGTCGTATAGAACTTATACGAGAAGGGCAAGATGCAGCAGGTGTTAGAAGATTTAAGAGACTTGATATGTCTAAAAATGGGTATTCGTGATAAAGTAACGCAAGCACAAACTGATGAAGAACTCATGCATATATTTGATACAGATGGAACATACGGTAGAACTGAAAGTTAATACTATTAAGTGAATTTAAACCAAATATTGATATACAAGCTAAGACAATTATAAAATTAATAACATTTGCGTTTCGTGAATTATTTTTTTCTATTTAACTTTTAGATTGTAGTTCTCTTTTGAGAGGTAAAAAGAAGCATGACTCTCCCACAGCTCTAAGGCTTTTTTTAGGGCGGGAAAAATCATGCTTCTTTCTTGACTAAATTATACATTTTATTGATTTTTAAAATCAAATAAAGGTGACCCACCACCTCCACAGTAAACTGCTTCATGGGTGTTAGACCACCTTTACCTTAACTTGATTATAACTCAAAAAAATTTCCAGTACAAGTATAATCTGAGGTTAGCAATTATAAAAATAGAGGTGTCCCACCTCCCTACCGTAGAATGAACTGTTTCAAGGGGAGATGGAAAACCTCTATCCGTTAACCTAATTATAGTCTAAAAAAACTTTTAAATACAAGGCTATTGAGATAGTAGGGTGCAAAAAGAAGTAACCATCATTCCGACCACATAGTGGACAAGGGGAACAAGATTACTTCTTTGTTTACTTAAGTATACAACATTTTTACAAGAAAAAGCAAAAGTAGTAGGTTAGTCTATCGGGGACCTTTTTACTTTGGAATTCTAAATATGATATAATTAGTGTGAAAAGAAAAACAAGGGTGGCATAGTTTTAGAAATGAATTTAAGAGAGGAGTAAAGTCTATGAATTTGGAAGAAGCGTTAAAACAAGTAAGCAGCTGGAATCTTAAAAAGCCTGCTCCCTTAATCCCTTCTGAAATGACTGACGAAGAGCTATCACATTTGAGGTTTACCACATTTTCCAAAGAAGATGAAGAGGCTATCATGGCTGAACTCAAGAAAAGAGGTCTAGTGTTATGAAATATAGTCAACAAGTATTAGACATGCTAAAGCAAGCGGTCAGTGGTCAGATTGATAATTTTTGGGATTTCTCCTTTAAGTTTAATGCCCTTTTTGGAGAAGATGAGGACTTTGCTGAGGCTTGGGACAATGAAAACCCTGAAATGTTTGACGCTCTCAATGATTTTGAGCTGATGATGTTCTTAGAGGAATATGACCCAAGTGATAAGCAAGGATTTATCAATTTCCTAACACCTTACTACAGAAAGGCAAAACAGTTAGTAAAACTTAGCGTTTAGAACAAGACAGAAAAGTAAAATAAAAAGCACCTTTGACAGGTGCAATTTACTTGCTTACTGAACTCATCAATTTAATTCCCCTTTTTGTTACCCTTTGTATTTTCTCTACTTACTTTATAAAGTATTAACTTTGGCAGGAAACAGGGCAAAAACAGAGCAGGCTTAGGCCTGTTTTTGTATACCTTACAATAGGAAGATAACAAAATGCTTTAAGATAAGACTTTATATTGTAAGAAGCCTACAACAGTGGGCTTTTTGCTTTGTCTTAAAATGTTGATTTCTGGGTTTGTTCAGTGTTTAAGAGAGCGTTTTTACTTAACGCCGCTTACGGGATGTGGGTGTCCATTGGGCCTATATCTTTATTGTATTTGTCCCTTTGGGAGCAATAACACTGCTAATTATGCTCGCTATGCCAAGCCAACGCTTTGGAGAAAAAGTGATAAAAAAATAGTGACAAAAAAATAAAGAGAATAAGGAAGACTCTCAGTTTGAAGACATGGTACGAAAATATTAAGATATTTTTTTAGTCTAGTTAAAAACGGCTGAGTCGCTTCACAGCAAATAATCGCTTCAGGACTTGTCAATCATGATGATATATGGTAGACTCTATGGAGAAAAAATAAAGGAGATTATTGTATGTTTAATGCTTATAAGAACTTTTGGAAGGGTTATGTAAACTTTACTGGTCGTTCAACTCGTTCGGAGTACTGGTGGATTTACTTTACAAACTTATTAATCTGTCTTCCTGCTTATACGAAATATCATGCTGTAGTGTCAACTCGTCCGTATAACTTGAGGCACTCCGTAGCTTACAAGCCATGAGTGGTTTTTACTTCTTTTTAGCGGCTATTCTCATGTTGCCTTCTATCGCCGTGACTGTTCGTCGCTTACGAGACGCTGGTTTCCACTGGGCCTTTATCTTCATTGCTTTGGTTCCTCTCGTTGGACCGATTGCTCTTATTGTGATGCTTGCTTGGCCAAGTAAGAAGGATGAAGATGCAGATACTGAAGAACAGGATCAAATTACTGCTTAAGCATGGAGTTGATTCCTTCTGATAGTAACAACATATAAAAAAATACTCCTTAACCTAGTTTGCTAGTGTTAGGAGTATTTTTGTATGTTGTATCTTTCATAGTTGCTTAATGATATCGTCAATGGTATGGGCGATCCAGTCAGGTCGATAGCTGAGTAAATCAGCTTCTTCTCCAAATCCCCAAGTAACAGCGAACTTTTTAATGCCAGTTTCTTGGGCTCCGATCATATCAAACTTGGTGTCCCCGATAATGAGGACTTGGTCTGCGGGCAGTTGATGCATCTGTAAGGCATAACGGATGACATCCGCCTTATGCGGCGTTTCAGGACTGGAACCATAAATGCCGTCAAAGAAATGATGGATTCCCAGATTTTTAGTCATATCCTGGGCAGTCGGAGTATTCTTTGTTGTAGTGATATAGAGAGGGTAGTTTTGAGAGAGTTCTTGGAGCAGTTCTGTCATTCGAGGAAAAAGCTCTGTTTCATGAATTCCTTTTTTTCTTGTAGTAAGAACGGTAGATTTGAACAGCTTCTGAGATTTGTTCCTTGGGAAGGCAGGTCGCAAAACTACTTTCAAGTGGCGGGCCCATGAAACCACGAATGGTTTTGGCATCAGGGCTTGGAACTCCTAGTTGTTCAAAGGTATAGGTAAAGGCATTGTGGATCCCGATGGAACTGTCAACGAGAGTTCCGTCTAGATCGAAAAAGATAGCTGAGATTGATGACATAGTTTCTCCTATTAGATAAGGTTATTCTCCGAAGATTTCTTTTTGTAGGCGACGGCCAGTCGGGGTGGCTGCGAGTCCACCTTCAGCCGTTTCACGAAAGGCAGTTGGCAGGCTCGATCCGACTTGGTACATGGCATCGATAACTTCATCGACAGGGATCTTAGACTCGATACCTGCCAAGGCCATATCAGCCGCGATAAAGGCAAAGCTGGCTCCCATGGCATTTCGTTTGACACAGGGAACTTCAACTAAGCCGGCCACAGGGTCACAGATGAGACCCAGCATATTTTTAATGACAAAAGGCGATGGCTTGGCTAGCCTGATAGGGCGTTCCACCTGCGGCCAAGGTCAAGGCTGCGGCACTCATGGCAGAGGCAGAGCCGACTTCAGCCTGACAGCCACCTTCGGCACCTGAGATAGAAGCGTTGTTTGCGATAACTAATCCAAAGGCACCCGCAGCAAAGAGGAAATCCAGCTGTTCTTCGTGGCTGAGATCGAGTTTTTGGATAGCTGCAGTGAGAACAGCTGGGAGACAGCCGGCACTTCCTGCGGTTGGAGTGGCGCAGACCAAGCCCATTTTAGCGTTGTGTTCATTAACCGCGATGGCATTTCGGGCTGCCGATAGGATGGTAAAGTCTGACAAGGCCTTGCCACTTTTGAGATGGCGATCTAGCTTGGCCGCATCGCCACCTGTTAGGCCACTGCGGGATTTGTTTTCACTAAGACCGAGCTCAACGGAGGCTTTCATGACTTCTAGATTGCGTTCCATCAGGAGGAAAACTTCTGACCGTTCCCGACCGGTCAGCTCATATTCTGTTGCAATCATGAGCTCTGCGACATTTCCTTGGAAGTCTAGATCTGCCTGCTCGACCAATTCTTTGATAGAATAAAACATGTTTCCTCCTACTTAAAGAAATTGACATTATGGAGATGAGGGATTTTTCGGATTTCTTCAACCGCCTCTTCGCAACTTCGACTATCGACTTCGATAATCATGATAGCTTTTTCTCCAGCTTTTTCCCGAGTCACATTCATCTGGGCGATGTTGATATCAAAACGAGAGAGGGCTTCTGTGACATGGGCAATCATACCCGGAATATCCTGATGCACGATGATGATGGTCGGGGTATTCATGTTGAGAGAGACGGCAAAGCCGTTAAGTTCCGTGACCTGGATATTTCCCCCACCGATGGAAATCCCTGTCACACTAATGGACTTATGGTCATTCTTCACAGTGATTTTAGTGGTGTTAGGGTGAGGAGCATTGCTGTCTTTCTGAATGGTCCAGACAATCTTAATGCCTCGTTTATGGGCAATCTCGAGACTATTTGGAATGTCAGGATCGTCCGTATCCATACCTAAAATACCAGCGACGAGAGCAAGGTCAGTTCCATGACCACGGTAGGTCTTAGCAAATGAATTAAATAATTGGAATTCGACTTCTGTCGGCGTATCGTCAAAGATGGAAGAGACGATTTTTCCGATACGAACAGCACCGGCAGTATGGCTACTTGATGGGCCAATCATGACGGGTCCGATAATATCAAAGACAGATTGAAAACGAAGTGAGTGCATCTGTTTCCCCTTACAAAGATTCTTATATCTATTATATCAAAGAATGAACCTCTGCGCTTATTTCCCTTATCAAAAGCTCAAAAATGATTAAAGATAGTATAAAACAAGGCCTTTTGTGACAAAAAAACCTCCTTAAAACGGTAAATATAAAAACATTTTTTTGTAATATTTCTACACGAAACCGTCAAGAAATGGTAACATTCAAGGAGTAAAATAGTATCATAGATAAAAAGGAGAAATTTCAGAAATGACATTAACAACTAAAAAAATCAAATCAACTCTTGCAGGGCAGCAGCCTTGCTTACGTTCTTTGTACCAGCACTTGCTTCTGCGCAAGAAACGGTAACTTACACAGTTAAACCAGGTGACACTCTTTCAGAAATCGCTGAGAAGTACAACACTACTGTTGAAAAATTGGCAGAAAAAAATAAGATTGAAAAACATCCACTTAATCTTTGTGGATCAGTTTTGGTCATCGAAGGAACAGCTCCATCGACAGCAACTGCAACAGATGCAGCTTCTGCGACAACCTATGAAGCACCAGTTGCTACAGAGGAAACAAGCGAAGCTACAACTTATGAAGAAGTTGCTGAAACAACAACTTACGAAGCACCAGCAGCTCCAGTAGCAGAAGAAAGCTACACTGCACCAGCAGCAACTGTTAGCGGATCTGAAGCAGAAGCTAAAGAATGGATCGCTCAAAAAGAATCAGGTGGTAGCTATACAGCGACAAACGGACGTTACATCGGACGTTACCAATTGACAGATTCTTACTTGAACGGCGACTACTCAGCTGAAAACCAAGAACGTGTGGCAGATGCTTACGTTGCAGGACGTTACGGTTCATGGACAGCTGCCAAGAACTTCTGGCTTAACAACGGTTGGTATTAAGAACTAACGAACAGAATAATATGTAAAAGTCGGGGAATTTCCTCGACTTTTTTATATTTCCTTCGGTTGATAATAGGTTTCCACTTCTTTTTGGAGATGAGATAGCATGGAGGTTTCATCGATTAGCTCCAGAAGGGAGAAGCCTTTTTGTATAAGTTTAGAATCATCCGTACAAATCCCAATACGGACATAGCAGATAGCAAGCCTATCGTAGCTTTTCTTGTTCTTGGCATCCTCCAGTAAAGTGTAGCAGATTTGTTGGCACATGTTTCTATCTTGATTGTACAAGTATAAGGTGGAAAGGTTGAGTAGGATTGCCATTCGCAAGTCATATAAATGTTGATAGTTTTTATAGACTTCTAAGCGTTGCAAGATTTTTCCAGTGATGAGATGGATATGTTCTATAGGAAAGGTAAAGAGAATGGTATTGAGGATTTTTAGGTCACTCTCATACCATGTATCTTGTTTTTCAATTTTTCTCCAAAGTTTCTTGACAACCTGTTCTGCGTGGTCTGATAATTCCCCTGTCCCGTGTTGACGGATATAAATGACAACTTCAAGCATGTCGCTGATTTCCTCTATAGGGAGGTCGTGGTGGGTGTTGAGGTAGTCTTGGCATTTTTGAAATAAATTGATAAGTTCACTAGTCCCTAAGATTGAGCTCATATTGAGATAAGTCTGCATGATTTCCGCTCGTTAGCTAGGTTGATAGAGATGGCAAATATAGTCAAACTCTTCAAAGGTCATATTAATTTGCCGGAGAAGAAATTCCATATTCTCATATTTAGGAGTTGTCTTACCACTTTCTATTTTTTTGATAGGCTGGTTCTTGAGAGAACACCCCCACAGACCTCCTCCTGGGTCAATCCTTTTGACTCACGTATTTCTTTATAGACCTTTCCAAAATCGTAGCGCATGATTTTCTCCTTATTTGTGAAAAAAAGTTAACAATAAATTGAAACTGATTAAAAAAATATTGTATCATAGTAGTATAAAAAGTAAAAAAAGAAATCTAAAATAAATTTGTGAAAAAGGGAATAAATTCTACGACTAAGATGATAAAGTACTAAGGAGGTACTTTTTATGAAAAAAATCAGTAATTTCTGTATGTTACTCCTGCTTTTTGTGTACCACTTTTTTTGTTTTTAATATAAACTACACACGAGAAGTAGTTCGGATTCAGGAAATGGGAAAGACAGCGAGTTCTTTGGATGTATACTTGAAAGATGTCAATGAACCTGCAGAATCTGTTCTTCGATTTTTTGAGAATGTATCAAAGGAGTACAAAGTCTCCATCATCAAAACAGACAGTGGTGATGAGGTAATCAAGTCTGGTGTTTTTGATAAAGATACCTTCCCCTACCAAGAGTTTGGGATTTCTTCCCTTGATTTTACCACAGATGGTGAAGGAGTCTACAGTAATAAAGAAATTTCCAATAAACTTGGTACGATTCCGACCTTTCTAAAAGCCAAGCCTATTCAGCTTATGACTTTTCAAACCTATATCAAGGATACATCTCGTAGTTTAAATGGTCGCTATACGATAACTTCTACACAAGAGATGGATAAGGATAGGATTGTACAGAAGTGGAGTGATTTTTTCAAGACAGACCAGACTACCTTGCTAGAGCCAACCTATAAAAGTGCAGTGGAAGTCCTAAATCGAGATTTGCTCTTATCTGCTATTATTTTTGTCTTGGCTATTTTGCTTCTTGTCTTAGTAACAGTGTATCAGCCAATGATGGAGATGAAAAGAGTGGGTGTACAAAAGTTACTTGGTTTTCGGGATAGAGCTGTTTTGGCTAATTTCGTGAAAGCCAATCTTTACCTCCTCCTAGGTGGGACGCTTGTGATCAATCTAGGGCTGTTTTTCTTGCTTGATTATAAGCCGAAAGATTTGTTCCCTATGTTGTGGTTGTCTCATTTTTTGCTTTTGCAGCTTTATCTCTTTATCAGTTGGTTGACTTATCTTTTAATTCAAAAAATGACAATCAGCTCTCTGCTGAAAGGTTTTTCATCTTTCAAATTTGGTTTGATATTTAATTATTTGATGAAAATTGGAACCACCATTTTACTGACGGTTTTACTGATTGGGGTGGGGAAAAGTTTGGAGCAAGAAAACAAAGAGTTGGATTACCAGAAACAGTGGATCAGTCAAGGAAATTATCTGACCTTAGAAACCTTCCAACTCAATGATAACCTGTGGCAAGAGCAGTTGGCAGGCTCAGGGCAAGCAGTGGATTATTTCTATCGATTTTATCAGGATTTGGTAGAAAAAACGCAGGCGGGCTATGTGCAAACTAGTAACCTGCCTATCAAAAATTTTGTCAAATCAGAACAGATTCAGCAATATCAGTTAACAGATATGGTGGATGTTTACTATGCTAATAGCAATTTTCTAAAGAGCAAAGGATTCAATCTACCAGATACTGGCACTAAAAAAGTTATTTTGATGCCAGCAAGTACGAAAGGTGAAGAAGATAAAAATCAGCTCTTGGGGAAGTTAGTTACCTATCATTCGATGAAGTATGAAGAGCAGCAAAAACGAAGGATAGAGGAGATGGATGTCGAGATTGCCTATTATGAAGGAGATTGGTCATTTTTTCCATATAGTGATAAGCGAAAGGAAAATCTCTACAATCCAATTATTAGCTTGGTCAATGATTCTGATATGATGTGGGATGAAAAAGCCTCCCTGTCAACAACAGGTTTAAATAACCCCATTAAAATCGAAAATACGGTACAACATCAAAAAGACATTACAGAGTTAGTTGAGAAATTGTCAGATGGGAACTATCTTAAGTTTTCATCTATTCAAGCTATTCAACAAGAGAAGGTGGATAGTTATCGAGATGCTGTTCGGAATTTTAATCTACTCTTTGCTTTGTTTGGTCTCCTTAGTATGATGATTTCCTACTTCTTACTAGTAACAACTTTCTTATTGAAGCGAACAGATATCATCACCAAGAAGTTTATGGGTTGGAAATTGATAGATCGGTATCGTTCCTTGCTGGGTCTTCTATTAGCTGTCTATAGCCTTCCTTTTGTAGTCCTGGTATTCTTGGCTCACGCTCTTTTTCCACTCTTAATTTTTGTAGGCTTTACATGCGTAGATATTCTGTTTGTACTTTTCTTGGGTTCTAAGATGGAAAAACGAAATGTAGCGCAGTTATTGAAAGGGGACATCTTATGATAAAGTTGGAAAATGTTACGAAAACCATTGGAAAAAAAGTTATTTTGGAGAACTTATCTCTAAAGATTAACCAAGGGGACTTAGTTGCGATAGTTGGAAAGAGTGGTAGTGGCAAGTCAACCTTGTTAAATCTCTTGGGGTTGATAGATGGTGATTATAGTGGACATTATGAAATTTTCGGTCAGAAAAATGTACCTGTCAATTCTGCTAAGTCGCAAGCGATTATCCGCGAACACATTTCCTATCTTTTTCAAAATTTTGCTCTGATTGACAATGAAACGGTAGAGTATAATCTCATGCTGGCTTTAAAGTATGTGAAATTGTCCAAGAAAGACAAAGTCAAAAGGATAGAAGAAATTTTAGAGAGGGTGGGTTTGCCATCAACTCTGCATCAAAAGGTTTCAGAGTTATCTGGAGGGGAACAGCAGAGAATCGCAGTTGCTAGAGCCATTTTAAAACCGAGTCAGCTCCTTTTAGCAGATGAACCAACCGGTTCTCTAGATCCTGAAAATCGAGATTTGGTTTTAAACTTTCTCTTAGATATGAACAAGGAAGGGAAAACGGTCATTATTGTTACCCACGATGCCTATGTGGCTCAACAGTGCCATCGAGTCATTGAATTGTGAAAATTACCTCCTAACCACACTTACTAAAAAAGATAATTCCTATGGAGATCGTATGACTCTTAAGTTTCGAATACTTAAGTTCTTATGGTTTTGAGCTATTCTAGCTTTAGAATCCTTCAGAACGTAAAATTTTAAGCAATCAAAGACTTAGAACAATTGCAAAACATTTATTTTTATAGCAATTCTAAGCTTAGAATTGCATGGATATGTATGTATTCAACCTATTCGATAGTTAGAACAGCTCTATTCTGAGAAATCTGGACTATCAATGCTTTAGAATAGTATTTTGCCAATGGTTTTTGGTGAAGGATTGATTATTTTATACTACTCTAAAATAAAACTGATTTAATGGAGCAAATGGAGAATCGTTACATGAAACATTTTTTTGCAGGAATTGGTGAGATAAGATTTATTAGTTATCTATTGTCTCTATGTGTAGGACTAGCCCTCTTTTTCATATCTATGTAATAGGTTCGGAACTGAGTTTTGTGAAAATAGTATTATCTATTTTTGGGTATTATATTTGTTTGTATTTTTAACTATTGCTCGAATTTATAGGACTTTTTTTCTATAAAGAATAGTTTGGATTTGAACTGTGTCTAAAGCCAGAGGTTGGTAGAGTATCAGCCTCTTTCTTGTCTTCTTCTTTAAAGCGTGCTATAATGAATCTTGCTCAAGCGACCTTCAATCGTGAAGCACACACGACCTTCAATCGTGAATAAACGAATAGATGGGAGACTTATCATGAGTGATAACTCTAAAACACGTGTTGTTGTGGGGATGAGTGGTGGTGTTGATTCGTCGGTGACAGCTCTCTTGCTCAAGGAGCAGGGCTACGATGTGATCGGTATCTTCATGAAGAACTGGGACGACACAGATGAAAACGGCGTCTGTACGGCGACAGAAGATTACAAGGATGTGGCTGCAGTGGCAGACCAGATTGGCATTCCTTACTACTCTGTCAATTTTGAAAAAGAGTATTGGGACCGCGTCTTTGAGTATTTCCTAGCGGAATACCGTGCGGGACGCACGCCAAATCCAGATGTTATGTGCAACAAGGAAATCAAGTTCAAGGCCTTTCTGGACTATGCCATGACCTTGGGAGCAGACTATGTAGCGACTGGGCATTATGCCCGAGTGGCGCGTGATGAGGATGGCACTGTTCACATGCTTCGTGGCGTGGACAATGGCAAGGATCAGACCTATTTCCTCAGCCAACTTTCGCAAGAACAACTCCAAAAAACCATGTTCCCCTTGGGACATTTGGAAAAGCCTGAAGTTCGCAGACTAGCAGAAGAAGCAGGCCTTGCGACTGCTAAGAAGAAAGACTCGACAGGGATTTGCTTTATCGGAGAAAAGAACTTTAAAAACTTTCTCAGCAACTATCTGCCAGCTCAGCCTGGTCGTATGATGACTGTGGATGGTCGCGATATGGGTGAGCATGCAGGCCTCATGTACTATACGATTGGTCAGCGTGGCGGACTGGGTATCGGTGGCCAACACGGTGGTGACAATGCGCCGTGGTTCGTTGTCGGAAAAGACCTCAGCAAGAATATCCTTTATGTAGGTCAAGGCTTCTACCATGATTCGCTCATGTCAACCAGCCTAGAGGCCAGTCAAGTTCACTTTACTCGTGAGATGCCAGAGGAATTTACGCTAGAATGCACAGCTAAATTCCGCTACCGTCAGCCTGACTCTAAGGTGACAGTTCATGTCAAAGGTGACAAGGCGGAGGTCATCTTTGCGGAGCCACAACGCGCGATTACACCAGGACAGGCAGTTGTCTTTTACGACGGTGAAGAATGTCTCGGTGGCGGTTTGATTGACAATGCTTACCGCGATGGACAAGTTTGTCAGTACATATAGATTGACAAATTTTCTCAATTTGCTACAATAATAAAAGCAATAGAAATGATGGTCAAAGCTCATGGATGTTGCAGGTCTTTTTGTCCTGCACTTCTTTGGAGTTTTGACTGTTTTTTGTGTCGTTTTGAGGAAAGGAAAGAGATGACTCAAGTGGATTTTTCGGACCAAAGTGGGAAATACGGTTTTTTTGGAGTTCGGGCGACAGCCTTGATTGTCCAAAATCGCAAGCTTCTAGTTACCAAAGACAAGGGCAAGTATTACACTATCGGTGGTGCCATCCAAGCCAATGAAAGAACGGAAGAAGCGGTAGTCCGTGAAGTGAGGGAAGAACTAGGTGTCAAAGCTGAGGCTGAGCGACTAGCCTTTGTAGTTGAGAATCGTTTTGAACAGGACGGTGTTTCCTATCACAACATCGAATTTCATTATCTAGTTGATCTACTGGAGGACGCTCCTTTAACCATGCAGGAAGATGAGAAAATGCAGCCCTGTGAGTGGATTGACTTAGATAAGCTCTAGGGATCAATCTAGTTCCAGCCTTTTCTAAAAAAACAGCCCCTACCAGATTGGGACGGCCAACTAATACACATTCATCTTGAGGAATAGGAGAGAAAATGACTTATAATTTTACGGAAGAATACGATATTATTGTAATCGGTGCGGGGCACGCTGGGGTGGAAGCATCTCTAGCAGCCAGCCGTATGGGCTGTAAGGTTTTGCTTGCGACCATCAATATCGAAATGTTGGCTTTCATGCCTTGTAACCCTTCAATCGGTGGTTCTGCCAAGGGGATTGTCGTGCGAAGTGGATGCCCTCGGTGGGGAAATGGCCAAGAATATTGACAAGACTTACATCCAGATGAAGATGCTCAACACAGGGAAAGGCCCTGCTGTCCGTGCTCTTCGTGCGCAAGCTGACAAAGAGCTTTACTCTAAAGAAATGCGCAAAACCGTCGAAAACCAAGACAACCTCACTCTTCGTCAGACTATGATTGATGAGATTTTGGTCGAAGATGGCAAGGTTGTCGGTGTTCGTACAGCGACCCATCAAGAGTATGCTGCCAAGGCTGTCATTGTGACTACAGGGACTGCACTTCGTGGGGAAATCATCATCGGAGATCTCAAGTACTCATCGGGACCAAAACCACAGCCTAGCTTCTATTAACCTAGCTGATAATCTCAAGGAACTTGGACTCGAAATCGGTCGTTTCAAGACAGGAACTCCTCCACGTGTTAAGGCTTCTTCTATCAATTACGATGTGACAGAGATTCAACCAGGGGACGAAGCGCCAAATCACTTCTCTTATACTTCACGTGATGAGGACTATGTTAAGGATCAAGTGCCATGCTGGTTGACCTACACCAATGGTACCAGTCATGAGATTATCCAAAACAACCTCCACCGTGCGCCTATGTTTACGGGTGTAGTCAAGGGTGTAGGTCCTCGTTACTGTCCGTCGATTGAGGACAAGATTGTGCGCTTTGCGGACAAGGAACGCCACCAACTTTTCCTTGAGCCAGAAGGGCGCAATACAGAGGAAGTCTATGTTCAAGGTTTATCAACTAGTCTGCCTGAGGATGTACAGCGTGAGTTGGTCCATTCCATCAAAGGTCTGGAAAATGCAGAGATGATGCGAACAGGTTATGCCATTGAGTACGACATGGTCTTGCCACACCAGTTGCGTGCAACACTTGAAACCAAGAAAATCTCAGGACTCTTTACTGCTGGTCAGACAAATGGAACGTCAGGTTACGAAGAAGCTGCTGGCCAAGGGATTATCGCTGGTATCAATGCGGCTCTAAAAATCCAAGGCAAGCCAGAGTTGATTTTGAAGCGCAGCGACGGTTATATCGGGGTGATGATTGATGACTTGGTGACCAAGGGGACTATTGAACCCTATCGTCTCTTGACCAGTCGTGCTGAATACCGTCTCATCCTTCGCCATGACAATGCCGATATGCGTTTGACAGAGATGGGGCGCGAGATTGGCCTTGTGGATGATGAACGTTGGGCTCGCTTTGAAATCAAGAAAAATCAATTTGACAATGAGATGAAGCGTCTAGACAGTATCAAACTAAAGCCGGTCAAAGAAACCAATGCCAAGGTTGAGGAGATGGGCTTCAAGCCGTTGACAGATGCAGTGACAGCCAAAGAATTCCTTCGCCGTCCAGAAGTTTCTTACAAAGATGTGGTAGCTTTCATAGGGCCAGCTGCCGAGGACTTGGATGACAAGATTATCGAATTAATTGAAACAGAAATCAAGTACGAAGGTTATATTTCCAAAGCCATGGACCAGGTTGCCAAGATGAAAACGCATGGAAGAAAAACGCATTCCAGCCAATATTGATTGGGATGACATTGATTCTATCGCAACAGAAGCTCGCCAGAAGTTCAAACTCATCAATCCAGAAACCATCGGCCAAGCTAGCCGTATCTCTGGTGTAAACCCAGCAGATATTTCTATTTTGATGGTGTATCTGGAAGGTAAAAATCGTAGTATTTCTAAAACTCTTCAAAAATCAAAATGATACGTCGTCAGCTTCGGCTCACCTAACTTAAGTTATGCTTTCGCCTAGCCTTCTAGTCTGATTTCGATTTTTATTGAGTTTCAATCTCAAAAGAAAGCATAGAAAAAACAGCTCCGAAGTGTACTGACCCCAAAAAGTTAGACAAATAATTATTGAAAGGATTTAGTTCTGTATTGCACTGGACTGAGTCCTTTTAGTTTGACCTTAATTCGTTTATTGTTGTAGTAATCAATATAGTCTACAATAACTTGTTCCAATTGTTCAAGTGATTTAAAACGACTTCTCATAACCATAAAACATCTCAGACTTAAGAATACCGAAGAAGGACTCCATCATACCGTTATCTGGGCTGTTGCCCTTGCGTGACATAGATGCTTGAATTCCCTTACTCTCTAGGAATCGATGATAAGAATCGTGTTGGTATTGCCAGCCCTGGTCGCTGTGTAAAATGGTATTCTCATAGTGTTTCTCTGTGAAGGCCTGTTCCAACATGACTTTCACTTGTTCTAAGTTGGGCGAAGTAGAAAGATGATAAGCAATAATTTCACTGTTAAATCCATCTAAAACAGGCGATAAATAGAGTTTCTGTGTGCTATTTGGAATGGCAAATTCTGTCACATCCGTATAGCACTTTCCATTGGCCTTGATGCTTCAAACTGGCGTTGAATGAGATTCTCTGCTTTCTTGCCAATCTCTCCTTGGTATGAAGAATACTTTCGTTTCCGACGAATCCGAGCTGTTAGACCAAGGACTTTCATCAGACGTTGGACCTTCTTATGATTCACTACAAAACCACGATTTCTTAGTTCAAGAGTAACTCTCCGATAGCCATAATTTCCTTTATGCTCACTATAAATGGTCTGAATTTCGGTTTTAAGCTCTTTATCTTTATCAAGCCCATCCAGTTGCTTCAACTGATAATAGTAAGTCGAGCGAGCTAGACGTGCTGTTTCAAGAAGAAAATCTAGTCGAAATCCTCCTGAAAGCATTTCTCTAACTGTCTCTGCCTTTCTCGCTCTAGGGCTTCGTCCCTTTCCTCTAACTCTTTTAACTTTTTTTAGGTAGGCCACCTCAGTCCGTAAGCGTTCATTCTCCTCCTGAAGTCGCTCCAGTTCTGTCATCTCTTCCCAAGTTTTCTTCCGTTTACGTCCCATTTTAGCTGGTCTCCCTCTTGTTTTCTCAACAATAGTATACCCGTTTTTCCTGTATTTCGCCAGCCAATTTGGAAGCATTCCTTGGTTTGGGAGAGCATAATCAAGACTGACACTTCTTTGCGAACGACCTTCCAGCAGAACTTTATCAATCATTTCTTGTTTTAATTCTGGGGAATAGTATCGATTCTTCCCTTTTTTGACGAACTCCATTCCATAACGGTCAATCAATCTCGTCATGTATCTTAGGCCAGCAACCTCCACTCCAAATCTTTTTGAAAGCTGGTTGAAGCTATATCCTTGTTTTCTAAGTTCATAGATCTGAACTTTATCTTCATAAGTTAATTTCATAATAAGAACACCCCCAAAAGTTAGATTTTTCTGTCTAACTTTTTGGGGTGCAGTTCAAAGACGGGGCTGTTTTGTTGATTTATTCTTCTTCGTCTGGTGTGAGGATCATAGGGATAATGATCGGTTCACGTTCCGTATTTTCATAAAGGAAGGGACGAATAGCGTTGACAATGGCACCATTGACAGATTGGATGCTAGCATCCTTATTTTTTCAACGCGATACGAATGGCATTAAAGAGGATGCGCTGGCTTTGGCGAATCAAGTCACCAGACTCTCGCATGTAGACAAAGCCTCGGCTGAGGATGTCTGGACCAGACAGAATCATTTTAGATTTGAAGTCAACAGTTGCGACTGCAAGTACGACACCGTCTTCAGATAGATCACGACGGTCTTTGAGGACAGCAGCGCCGATTTCACCGATACGATTGCCATCGACATAAATGTCTTGGGCATTGAAGTGACCTGCGATACGAGCAGAGTTAGCAGTAAGGGCAAGCACATCACCATTGCTCATGATAAAGATATTGTCCTTCTCGACACCAGTATCCACCGCTAGTCCAGCATGGACTTTCTGCATACGGTATTCACCATGAACAGGCATGAAGTATTTGGGCTTGATCAAGCGGAGCATGAGTTTTTGCTCTTGCTGACCACCGTGTCCAGAGGTGTGGATATTGTTGATTTTACCATGGATGACTTCGACACCAGCTTCTGAGATAATATTAATCAGTTTGTTGACGCTAGTAGTATTTCCAGGGATTGGGCTAGAAGAGAAGATAACGGTATCGCCGGGTTGGAGTTGAAACTCTGACGGTGTGTTCCGTTAGCGATACGAGAGGGCTGCCATCGGCTCACCCTGACTACCTGTACAAAGGATCAGAACCTCGCCTGCAGGGTAGTCCTTGATTTCATTTGGCTCGATAAAGGTTCCCTTGGGAGCTTTGATGTAGCCAAGCTCAATTCCGTTGACTATAGCCTTTTCCATAGAACGACCAAAGACCGCAATCTTGCGTCCAGTCTTAACAGCAGCATCTGTTGCTTGTTGGAGACGGAAGATATTTGAGGCAAAAGGATGCAAAGATGATACGTCCTTCAATGCCTTGGATGATCTTCATGATAGACTGGCCAACGACTTTTTCAGAGTTGGTAAAAGTTGGCACTTCCGCATTTGTCGAGTCAGAGAGGAGACAGAGCACTCCTTCTTCACCAAGGGCAGCCATACGGTGCAAGTCTGCAGGCTCTCCAACTGGCGTGAAGTCGAACTTGAAGTCACCCGTACAGACGATTTTACCTTGAGGAGTATGAATGACAATCCCCAAAGGCTCTGGAATGGAGTGAGTCGTTCTAAAGAAAGTTGCCTTGAGATTTTTAAAGGTCAACTCAGTGTTGTGGTTGATTTCGTAAAGTTTGGCGTTGCGCAAGAGGCCGTGTTCTTCGAGTTTTCCACGGATCAAAGCCAAGGCAAGTGGTCCAGCGTAGATAGGGACATTTGCTTGCTTGAGCAGGAAAGGAATCCCACCGATGTGGTCCTCGTGTCCGTGTGTAATCAAAACGGCCTTGACGCGGTCAATATTGTCCACGATGTAAGAGTAGTCAGGGATAACGTAGTCGATACCCAGTAAGTCATCTTCTGGGAATTTAATCCCAGCATCGACGATGATAATCTCATCTTGGTATTCAATTCCGTAAGTGTTTTTCCCGATTTCTCCCAGACCACCGATGGCAAAAACGCCGACTTCTTCAGGTTTAAGAGTGTAGGCCATATTAGAACTCCGTAATTTCGAAGGCGCCAGTTTCTTTTTCGTAATCTAGCAATTTGTCAGACAAGAGTTCGATATACTCGATATTGTACTCTGGGCGGTTTTCTTCGACAAGTTGGCGAGCAGCGATACGGCCCTCAAGTTCTGAGTTGGCATCGATGTCTAGGTAAAGTGAGCGTGTTGTTTCACGACGTGGGCTACGTTCTTTTGTTTCTTGATAAAAAACTTTGTAAATCATATCGTTCCTTTCTATTTACAGGTCAGCTTATTCCAAACTTTTTTAGTAGAGATTTGCTTGATTTCATTCCATTTTGTGTCTAGATTGACCTTTGATTCGTTACAATTATTTCAATTATACCATAAAATGAAAAAAATTAGTAAAAGACAGAAAACGAGAAAGTCGGGAGGAAAGGAGGGCAAAAAGATAGATAGGATTTGGTTGGAGAGCATTTAGGTGTTATAATGGAAAGAGAAAGGAAGTTTATGGACGGGAATATTCCCTATAGCTTTTAAAACAAGGAGGATTAAGAATGTTTAGTTTGTTTTGAATTTGCAGTAGGGGTTCGCCTCTTGATGTTTGTAATTTTTGTAGCCTGTGTCTATGGTGGAAATCTTATTTTTACGTATCTAGAACACCGCAAAACAAAATTCCTTTGGAAGCTTGCTTTTGTGACGCTCTATTCAATTTTTCTCCTTCTTGTAACCTATGTTGTCTGGTTTGTTTTTTACTTCGGTTTAAATGCTTAAGCTCCAGTTATTCATCTAAGTATACAGAAAATCCAATCCTGCATTGATAGAGGGGCGGACTTTTCTATTTTCAGATGATATCCTTATGTTTACGATGACGATCTCTCGCATCGAAAAATCGAGTTGCAACATATATGACTTATCCAAATTTCTTATGAAGATCCTTTCAAATTCCTTGTTCACTTATATATTTGGAAAAAGATAGGAAAAAACTACAACTTTTTTTGCCTTCCTCTTTGTTTAAGTGGCAGGGCTTTTTGTTTGGGGCAAAGAAAATTCCCATGCGTCAGCTTTTGTAGTATAATAGTAAAACAGACCAAAAGATAGGAATGTGTTATGAAAGTATTAGCTTTTGATACGTCCAGCAAGGCTCTTTTCTCTCGCTATTTTAGAGGACAAGCAGGTTCTTGCCGAGACGACGATTAATATTAAGAAGAATCACAGTATTACCCTCATGCCTGCCATCGATTTTTTGATGGTCAGTTTAGATTGGACACCCAAGGATTTGGATCGAATCGTGGTGGCAGAGGGCCCAGGTAGCTACACGGGCTTGCGAATTGCGGTAGCAACTGCCAAGACCTTGGCTCATACCCTGAACATCGAGTTAGTTGGCATGTCTAGTCTCTTGGCTCTGGTACCGCGCCAACAAGAAGGCTTACTTGTTCCCTTGATGGATGCGCGTCGCAACAATGTTTATGCAGGATTTTATGAAAATGCCAAACCTGTCACGGCAGAAGCACACCTATCCTTTGCGGAAGTGCTAGAAAAGGTCACGGATGCTGAACAGGTGACCTTCGTCGGAGAAGTTGGTGCCTTTGTGGAGCAGATCCAAGAACAGCTACCACAAGCTAGCTACCAAGAAACCTTGCCAAATGCAGCTAATCTAGCTTTGTGGGCATGGGACAAGGAAGCAGACTCCTTGCACGACTTTGTACCAAATTACCTCAAACGTGTTGAAGCCGAGGAAAATTGGCTCAAGAACCACACCGAGTCTGGCGAGTCCTACATTAAACGCCTATGATAGAAATCAAACGAATCCAAAAACAGCCTGAACTAGCTCAAGCCATCTACGCTGTCATGGCAGCTGTTTATCCAGTCAGTCCTTGGACACTGGAACAAATCCAAGCAGACCTGTCCCAAGACCAGACTTGGTACGCTCTGGCTTATGATGGGACAGAAGTGATTGGCTTTCTAGCCGTTCAGGAGAATCTATTTGAGGCAGAAGTCCTGCAAATCGCTGTCAAAGGGACCTATCAGGCTCAGGGAATTGCGTCAGCCTTGTTTGCAACATTGCCGACAGACAAGGAGATTTTCCTCGAAGTCAGAAAGTCAAACCAACGAGCGCAAGCATTTTACAAGAAAGAAAAGATGGCGGTCATCGCTGAGCGAAAGACCTACTACCATGACCCAGTCGAGGACGCCATCATCATGAAGAGAGAAATAGATGAAGGATAGATATATTTTAGCATTTGAGACATCTTGTGATGAGACCAGTGTCGCCGTACTGAAAAACGACGATCAGCTCTTGTCCAATGTCATTGCTAGTCAAATTGAGAGTCACAAACGTTTTGGTGGCGTAGTGCCAGAAGTAGCCAGTCGTCACCATGTTGAGGTTATTACAGCCTGTATCGAGGAGGCACTGGCAGAAGCAGGAATTACCGAAGAGGACGTGACAGCTGTTGCAGTTACTTATGGACCAGGCTTGGTCGGTGCCTTGCTAGTTGGTTTGTCAGCTGCCAAGGCCTTTTGCTTGGGCTTACGGCCTTCCGCTTATCCCCGTTAATCACATGGCTGGTCACCTCATGGCAGCTCAGAGTGTGGAGCCTTTGGAGTTTCCTTTGTTGGCACTCTTGGTCAGCGGTGGCCACACAGAGTTGGTTTATGTTTCTGAGGCTGGCGATTACAAGATTGTTGGGGAGACACGAGACGATGCAGTTGGGGAGGCTTATGACAAGGTCGGCCGTGTCATGGGCTTGACCCTATCCAGCAGGTCGCGAGATTGACGAGTTGGCCCATCAAGGTCAGGATGTTTATGATTTCCCACGTGCACGATCAAGGAAGACAATCTGGAGTTTTCATTCTCAGGTTTGAAGTCTGCCTTTATCAATCTTCACCATAATGCCGAGCAAAAGGGAGAAAGCCTGTCTACAGAGGATTTGTGTGCGTCCTTCCAAGCTGCAGTTATGGACATTCTCATGGCTAAAACCAAGAAGGCTTTGGAAAAATATCCTGTTAAAACTCTGGTCGTGGCAGGTGGCGTGGCAGCTAATAAAGGCCTCAGAGAACGCCTAGCAGCCGAAATCACAGATGTCAAGGTCATCATCCCGCCTCTGCGTCTTTGCGGAGATAATGCGGGTACGATCGCCTATGCCAGCGTCAGCGAGTGGAACAAAGAAAAACTTTGCAGGCTTGGATCTCAACGCCAAACCAAGTCTCGCTTTTTGATACGGTGGAATAAAAGAGTCAGCTAATTGTTGACTCTTTATTCTTGGACAAATCCTAGCCTTTTTGTATAGTAGATATATGAAAATTACAAAAATAATCAGTAGTTTGCTTGCTCTTGGAGCTTTACTCATGCTTTTATCAGCTTGCCAGAATTTTAAAAAGACGCAACTGGTCTTGTTTGAATCCCTTTCTTTCGGTATGCCTGTTAAATCCTTTGAAGAAGTATTTGGAGAGGCTAGCCAAGTGGTGGAAGAAGAGGAACTGGCCTATCGCGATACTTGGCGTGCAGAAAATCCTTATTTCTATAAAACAGGTCGCCTTTTCTATCACTATGAACAGATTACTTTGAAAGGCTATACTGGCCGAGCAAGATTCACATTTTCAAAATCACATCGTTTGGAAGAAGTGACGGCTCATTTCCCCGTTACCTCAAAAGCTGAGCAGCAAGCATTGCTCTTTAACTTATTCCAGACTGTAAAAAGAACTTGAAGCTCTTCCAGATTACCAATCCATGGCAACTGATACAGTAGGATTATATGATGACGGCTATCGCTATAAAGTCAAGCTGAAAGGGAAAAGGAAAGAACTCTGGGTCGATGTTTACCCGACAGAAGATGGGTATGTTGAAAGCCAAGTTGATAAGTACACTATCCGAGTGGATCAGTTTCTTATGTATCAATAAGCAAGTAATGCTTTTTAACAATGTTTTGCTGAACTACTAGTTTCAAACTCTAAACTTTTTCTCTTTTATGAATGTGTTATAATATCCTTGCTGTGGCTGTGACCATGAACAGCCTCAAACGAAGAAAAATAAGAGGAGAGAGATGAAAGAAAAAGGATTTTTGGGAAGGTGTTCAGGCTGCCATGCCGACTGCCCTCGGCTATGTTAGTATCGGTCTGGCTTGTGGGATTATCGGTGCGCCCTATGTGACACCTGTTGAGATGGGCTTGATGAGCCTCTTTGTTTATGCTGGGAGCGCCCAGTTTGCCATGTTGGCATTGATTGCGGTACAAGCGCCCTGTGGCAGCTATTGCATGACAGTCTTTTTCGATCAATTTACGACTCTTTTGCTGAGTCTGCATGCATCGACCTATTTCCGCCATACTAGTCTCTGGCAAAATATCGGCATGTCCAGTCTCCTGACAGATGAAACCTATGGAGTTTTGATGGGAGAATTGGCCCATACAGACAATGTCAATCCTATGTGGATGCATGGGAACAATCTCAATAGTTATGTAGCCTGGTTTATTGGTACAGTGGCGGGAACGGCTTTTAGGTGGTCTTCTTCCAAATCCAGAGGTCTTTGGATTAGACTTTGCCCTTGTTGGGATGTTTATCGGGATTTTACCTCGCAATTTCAGATTATGCAAAGACGGGTTCCTGTACGGAATCTGCTGCTGATCCTAGCAGTTGTTGCGGTGTCTTTCTTTTTGCTCTTGACAGTGGTATCTCAATCACTAGCTGTTTTGTTTGCGACCTTGCTAGGTTGTACTATGAAGCGATCTTAGATGGTCAGTAAGTATCTTTTATTAGCAGTTATTTTCTCGGCTTGGTGACTTGGATTCCTGCATGATTCCTTTTCATCTTGGTCAAGTACAAGGGTTTGCCAGCAATAGTCGAGCGTTTTTGAAGTTTTTGCCTGTTTCTATTATCTTTGCTTTGATCCTTTCAAGCGTGGTGACAGGCAAGGTAGGGAGTCTTCCTCGATCGAGTGGTTGGACTTCTTGGCAGTCTTTCCAACGGCTTGGTAGCCTTTCGCTACCGCAATCTAGTGGGCACTGTTCTTTTTGGAGTGGTCTTGATTGCAGTCTTGCGTCTGGTCTTTTTAGTCAGCCATAAAAAACTATCACCGAGATAGATATCATATAATAGCGAAAAAAATTTTTTCTGTTAAGATAGTAAAGTATTCTATTTTTGGAGGAAATGACATGAAAAATCGTCAAATATTCATCTCTTGCTGCTCTGGGACTTGTTGCCGCAGGTGTACTAGCAGCTTGCTCAGGTGGAGATAAGAAAGATACTGCATCGAGTGAAGCAGCAGCACCTGGTAAGAAAGAAATTGTCGTAGCGACTAACGAGTCACCAAAACCATTTATCTATGAAGAAAATGGTGAATTGACTGGTTACGAGATTGAAGTGGTTCGTGCCATCTTTAAAGACTCTGACAAGTATGAAGTCAAGTTTGAAAAGACAGAGTGGTCAGGTGTCTTTGCAGGACTTGACGCTGACCGCTACACTATGGCTGTCAACAACTTAGTTATACTAAAGAACGTGCGGAGAAATACTCTATGCAGCACCAATTGCCCAAAACCCTAATGTCCTTGTAGTGAGGAAAGATGACAACAGTATCAAGTCTCTTAATGATATCGGTGGAAAATCGACAGAGATTGTTCAAGCGACTACATCAGCCAAACAGTTGGAAGAATATAACAAAACAACACGCAGATAACCCAACTATCCTTAACTCATACCAAGGCAGATTTCCAACAAAATCATGGTACGTTTGAGTGATGGTCAGTTTGACTATAAGATTTTTGATAAAATCGGTGTAGAGACAGTTATCAAGAACCATGGTTTGGACAACTTGAAAGTCATCGAACTTCCAAGCGACCAACAACCTTATGTTTACCCACTTCTTTGCCAAAGGTCAAGATGAGTTGAAATCATTTGTAGACAAACGTATCCAAGAACTCTACAAAGATGGAACTCTTGAAAAATTGTCTCAAACAATTCTTTGGAGACACTTATCTCCCCAGCAGAAGCTGATATTAAATAGTCGTAAGGAAATCATCCAGTCTGAGAAGGGCGGATGATTTCAATTTTTAGGTATATAGTTTCAAACTATATGTCTGCCTATCTAATAACAATTTGCGAAATCAAACAGTATGAGATACTATTACGGTATTATTTTTAAAGGAGATAGAATCATGAAAATTAAAAATGGCTCAGTGTAGCAGCTCTTGCTACAGTCGCAGGTTTGGCTCTTGCAGCTTGCGGAAATTCAGAAAAGAAAGCAGACAATGAAACAGTTGTCAAAATTGCAACAGTTAACCGTAGCGGTTCTGAAGAAGGCGTTGGGATAAAAATCCAAGAATTGGTTGAAAAAGATGGAATTAAATTGAATTCACAGAGTTCACAGACTACTCACAGCCAAACAAGGCAACTGCTGATGGCGAAGTTGACTTGAACGCTTTCCAACACTATAACTTTGAACAACTGGAACAAAGAAAACGGAAAAAGATCGTAGCGATTGCAGATACCTACATCTCACCAATCCGCCTTTACTCAGGTAAAAATGGAGAAGAAAACAAGTACACTAAAGTGGAAGAAATCCCAGATAACGGTGAAATCGCTGTACCAAACGATGCAACAAACGAAAGCCGTGCGCTTTACTCGCTTCTAATCAGCTGGTTTGATCAAATTGATGTTTCTGGAACGGCTCTTGCAACAGTTACTAATATCAAAGAAAATCCAAAGAACTTGAAAATTACTGAATTGGACGCTAGTCAAACAGCTCGTTCATTGTCATCAGTTGACGCTGCCGTGTAAACAATACTTTCGTTACAGAAGCAAAAATTGACTACAAGAAAGCACTCTTCAAAGAACAAGCTGATGAAAAACTCAAAACAATGGTACAACATCATCGCTATGGAAAAAAAGATTGGGAATCATCACCTAAAAGCGGATGCCATCAAGAAAAATTATCGCAGCTTACTACACTGATGAAGTGAAAAAGTTATCGAAGAAACATCAGACGGTTTGGACCAACCAGTTTGGTAATAAGACACAGGAGGTGGGAGAGAGTTTCCACCTCTTACTTTTTGTCTAGATTGTTGGTTTTAAAGAAGACGATCTTGTAGTCCGTCCATAGACACAAGTCCTCAGTAGAAAGTGAGAGAAAATGGTTTTTCAGCGAACAAGAACAGATTGAAAAATTTGAAAATGACTCATGTAGCTCAGCATTATTTTTGAAGTTTTTGTGTACCTTGATTTCCAAGAAATCAGCTCTTGCCCAGCAGGTCGGTCTCAGGCAGTCGCAAACTATCTGGGTGAGATTTTCAAGCGTGTGAGCGAAGTCGAGATTGATGAGAGCTACACGGCGCCTTTTTGTCATGGCGCATTTCAAGAGTTCGCGTCCAGATGCTAAGACCTCGATCTCTATAACCACTATGACACTGTGCCAGCGGACGGAGATCAGATTTGGACAGAGGATCCCTTTACACTTTCTGTGCGTAATGGATTTGTGTATGGGCGTGGGGTTGACGACGACAAGGGACATATCACGGCTCGTTTGAGTGCTCTGAGAAAGTATATGCAGCACCACGACGACCTGCCAGTCAATATCAGCTTTATCATGGAAGGGGCAGAGGAGTCTGCTTCTATGGATTTAGATAAGTATTTAGAGAAACACGCAGACAAACTTCGTGGAGCAGATTTGCTAGTCTGGGAGCAAGGAACCAAAAATGCCTTGGAGCAGTTAGAAATTTCTGGTGGAAACAAGGGAATCGTGACCTTTGATGCCAAGGTGAAAAGTGCGGATGTGACATTCACTGAGCTATGGTGGTGTCGTGGAATCATCTCCATGGTATCTCCTCCAGGCCTTGAGTAGCTTGCGTGCTGCAGATGGTCGTATCTTGGTAGAGGGCTTGTACGAGGATGTTCAAGAGCCGAATGAACGAGAACTAGCCTTGGTGGATACCTACGCCCAACGCAATCCAGAGGAAATCAGTCGCATTTATGGCTTGGAATTGCCTCTCTTACAAGAGGAGCGCGTTGCTTTTCTAAAACGATTCTTTTTTGAACCAGCTCTCAATATCGAAGGAATCCAGTCTGGTTATCAAGGTCAGGGTGTTAAAACTATTTTGCCAGCAGAAGCGAGTGCCAAGCTAGAAGTTCGTCTGGTTCCTGGCTTAGAACCACATGATGTTCTGGAAAAAATTCGGAAACAGCTAGACAAAAATGGTTTTGATAAGGTAGAATTATACTATACCTTGGGAGAGATGAGCTATCGAAGCGATATGAGTGCGCCAGCCATTCTCAATGTCATCGAGTTGGCCAAGAAATTCTATCCGCAGGGCGTATCGGTCTTACCGACTACAGCGGGGACAGGACCTATGCATACGGTCTTTGACGCCTTAGAGGTACCTATGGTAGCCTTCGGTTTAGGCAATGCCAATAGCCGAGACCACGGTGGAGATGAAAATATGCGAATCGCCGATTACTACACCCATATTGAATTAGTAGAGGAGCTGATTAGAAGCTATGAGTAGAGATATTATCAAGTTAGATCAGATCGATGTGACTTTTCACCAAAAGAAGAGAACCATCACAGCGGTCAAGGACGTGACCATTCACATCCAAGAAGGGGATATCTACGGAATCGTTGGATATTCTGGAGCAGGGAAATCAACTCTTGTGCGGGTGATTAACCTCTTGCAAAAACCATCTGCAGGCAAAATTACTATTGGCGACGATGTGATTTTTGATGGTAAGGTTACCTTGACGGCAGAGCAGTTGCGTCGTAAACGTCAAGATATCGGGATGATTTTCCAGCATTTCAATCTGATGAGTCAAAAACAGCAGAGGAGAATGTGGCCTTTGCCCTCAAACACTCTGGACTCAGCAAGGAAGAAAAGAAGGCTAAAGTGGCTAAGTTGTTAGACTTGGTTGGCTTAGCGGACCGTGCTGAAAACTACCCTTCTCAACTTTCTGGAGGGCAAAAACAGCGTGTGGCCATTGCGCGTGCCTTGGCCAATGATCCAAAAATCTTGATTTCAGATGAGTCAACGTCTGCCCTCGACCCTAAGACAACCAAGCAAATTCTAGCCTTGTTGCAAGATTTGAACCAAAAATTAGGATTGACGGTTGTTTTGATTACGCATGAAATGCAGATTGTCAAAGACATTGCCAACCGTGTGGCAGTTATGCAGGATGGTCGTTTGATTGAAGAGGGCAGTGTCCTTGAAATCTTCTCAGATCCTAAACAGCCTTTGACCCAGGACTTTATCTCAACTGCGACAGGTATTGATGAAGCCATGGTCAAGATTGAGAAGCAAGAAATCGTAGAGCATTTATCTGAGAACAGTATCTTAGTGCAGCTCTAGGTATGCAGGGGCTTCGACAGACGAACCACTTTTTGAATGAATTGTACAAAGCGTTACCAAGTAACAGCTAATATCCTCTATGGAAATATCGAAATTCTCGATGGTACTCCCGTTGGAGAATTGGTTGTGGTCTTGTCAGGTGAAAAAGCAGCACTAGCAGGTGCTCAAGATGCCATCCGTCAGGCTGGTGTGCAGTTAAAAGTATTGAAGGGAGGACAGTAAAATGACAGAGTTGATTCAAACTTATCTACCAAATGTCTACAAGATGGGCTGGTCTGGTCAGGCAGGCTGGGGAACAGCCATTTACCTAACTCTTTATATGACAGTTCTTTCCTTTATTATCGGAGGGTTCTTGGGGCTGGTGGCAGGTCTCTTCCTCGTCTTGACAGCGCCAGGCGGTGTCTTGGAAAATAAGGTTATCTTCTGGATTTTAGACAAGATTACCTCTATTTTCCGTGCGGTTCCTTTCATCATCCTCTTGGCAATCATGTCGCCACTGTCTCACTTGATTGTGAAGACGAGTATCGGGCCAAATGCAGCCCTTGTCCCACTTTCTTTTGCGGTCTTTGCCTTCTTTGCCCGTCAGGTGCAGGTGGTCTTGGCTGAGCTAGATGGTGGTGTCATTGAGGCGGCGCAGGCTAGTGGAGCGACCTTCTGGGACATCGTGGGTGTTTACCTATCAGAAGGTTTGCCAGATTTGATTCGTGTGACGACTGTGACCTTGATTTCCCTTGTTGGGGAAACAGCTATGGCCGGAGCGGTTGGGGCTGGTGGTATCGGTAACGTAGCCATTGCCTATGGATTTAACCGCTACAATCACGATGTGACTATCTTGGCAACCATCATTATCATCTTGATTATCTTTACAATCCAGTTCTTGGGAGATTTCTTGACCAAGAAACTAAGTCATAAATAAAAAGAGCCGAAGGGCTCTTTTTGGTTCTAGGTAGCTGCCAACAGGGGCATTTAAAGTTTTTAAATTATGGTATAATAGATAAAGCTAATTCTCTCTAGTGATAGGATAGGAAAAAACTAGAAAGATAAGTTCTGAAGCAAGATGAGAAAATGAAAAAGGAGTTTGGCTGGTATGAATTATTTTGAGGGGAATGAGTTTTTCCTTCTCTTGTTTGTAGTGTCACTGATTGGTTTTGTGGTAAACTTTTTGAGAAACGTAAGGACTACTATATTTTGCCGCTCTCCCTCTTATTTGCAGGAGCTATTTATGGCAAGAGTCGAGCGATGATAGTCTATTTGCTTGCCTTTATCGTTTACCAATATTTTCTCGTATTTCTAGCACAGCGGATAGAGGCAAAGTGGCTGAAACCACTGGTTTTCATTTCCATTCTTCCTTTGGTGATCAATAAAGTCTTTGCCCTGACTTCTCTGCATTTGTTGGCCTTTATTGGAATTTCTTACATGTCCTTTAAGACCATTCAGATCATGCTAGAGATATCGGATGGCTTAATCAAAGAAAATATCAGTGTAAAAGATTATCTACAGTTTTTGCTCTTTTTCCCAACAGTTAGTGCTGGTCCAATTGATCGGAGTAGGAGATTTTTAAAAGAGATAAACGAGGTCATGCCACGAAAAGAGTATCTAGAGTTAGCAGGGGACGGTGTGTATCGTATCGTTCTAGGCCTCCTTTACAAGATTGTTTTATCAACCTATGTTTACCAGATGTTACTCGCTCTAAATAATACTGGCACAGTCGTTTATTCAATCAAGTATATGTACCTCTATACCTTGTATCTGTTCTTTGACTTTGCAGGCTATAGTCTAATGGCCGTTGGAAGTAGTAATATTCTAGGTATTCAGACACCGATGAACTTTAACAAACCTTTCTTGAGTGTCGATATCAAGGATTTCTGGACCAGATGGCATATCACCTTGTCTACTTGGTTGAGAGATTTTGTGTTTTCAAGAGTATTGATGCAGGTCATCAGGAAAAAATGGTTTAAAAATAGACTACACAATGCAACCTATGCCTATATGGTCAATATGTTGGTCATGGGTTTTTGGCATGGTCTTAGTGTTAGCTACATTGTTTATGGTTTTTATCATGGTGTCTTGATGGCTGGATTTGAAGTATATCAAAAGAAAAGCAATTTTTATAAGAAAAATAAAAACAAAAAATGGTATAAGCTACTAAGTTGGTTTGTGACCATGAATTTGATTATGATTGGTTTCTTTATCTTTTCAGGTGAACCCTATAAAATCTTACTGACGATTTTAAAGAGATAAGAGATTGAAAAGAAGTCTGCCAGATTGAAGGGATAGGATAAAACGAGATGATTAAATTAAAAGCATTTTTTACTATCGCTTGTGCTCGTAATTGCGACGCTTGCTCTTTTAAAATGTGACCTATGTCAAGAAGATTGAGGATTATTATAAAGTCAAGGATAACAGTATTCGTTATAGCACCTCGTATGAAAAGTATAAAAGTAGAGATATTTTAACAAGCAATATCACTCCCAATACCCTAGTTTTAATGGGTTCCTCAGAGTTGGTTGCGACGATAAATGAAGACTATCATCCCAATAAAATTTTTTTAACTACAACGATTTTTAATATCATGCAGATTGGGACTAGTTATTCACAAAATATCATTCAGGCTACGACCTTGGGTTCTATTGAATGATCCATGAGTAAGCGAAAAAGTGGCTATAGTAGAGTCTGTTCAGTGGTTTGAAAAAAAGATGGGACTCATCAAGATGCCTTTTTGAACAAGGCTTCTCAGGAACATATTTTCCACATGCTAGATAATGACAAGATTAGTAAGGAAACGAAAGAAAAAAACTAATCAATCGCATTATCGAGATTACCAAGGGAACAAGCAACAAAATGACATCTACAAAAATATAAAAAGTTATTTCATAGATGGAAAAAGGAACCATTGTTGATAAAAAAACTATTAGAGTTTGATAAGGCGATGTATTCCTTTTAAGCTCAAACAGACTTTTTATCAAAAACATGCCAAATCAGATTATCCTTCACTAGGAGATAAAACCCCAGACTATGATTGGGAGAAAATGACAAATCAGTTTGTAGAAGAGGTCAAAAAGAAAACAGACAATAATGATTATGCTGTTGATAATAACTACTACAATACCTACCTAAAAGATCGCTATGCATCACTGAAAGATTCTAATAAAGATTTGAGTTATCTGGAGTCGCCAGAGTATTCAGATATGGAACTCTTCTTGACAGTTGCCAAAGAATTGGGCATTGAAGTTGAGGTCATTATTTTCCCAGTAAACGGAAAATGGAATGACTATACGGGTGTCTCAAGAGAGATGCGGGAGAAAACTTATAAAAAAATAGAAGATGTCGCAAAAAGCCATGGTGCAACGGTATTAAACTATGGAAACAGAGAGTATGATGATTACTTTTTATTTGACGTGATGCACGTTGGAGTGAAAGGATGGATGGAAGTTGAAAAAGAACTTTACAAATTTGCAAACCAAGCTAACTAACACACATCGTTTAATTTTGTGGACACTATTTTTCTATACGGTTATCTTAAGCATCGTGATTTATTGTTTTGTGACCGATTTTTCGAATATCCAAGAATTTATCTATAGTGAATTCTAAGATTGTATACAAAAAGGCCCTGTAGCTAGGCATTGCTAGTCTTCAGGGTTTTTACCTTACATTTTATCGGCTATTTTTTGACTTAGAAACTGCCCAAGTAAAGCACCAATCAAGGCACCAAGGAGAATGCTTGCGACAAAGAGAAAAATTTTGTCTAACTCTGGAGCGACCATGATACGGTCAATGTATTCTTGGGATTTTCCACGAGCGAGGAGAGCTGCTTCGTAGGATTCTGGACTGATCCACATGAGGAGGATGGGACCACTTGTGCTGAAAGCAAAGACGAGGAAGGAGAGAAGATTTTTAATCTTATCCTGATAGTGGCCGAGGCGAGCGGTGGCATCTGCTGCAAGACCGCAAGTGATAGCTGGTAGAAAGGCGCCGGCACCGTGTTTACTAGCCAGGAAAAATAGTGCCATAAAGAGTCCGAGAGTGGTAATCGCACCAAAACGAGGAACCTTGCCAAAAAGAAATATGTAGACGCTCCCTCCAACAAAGGGCAGAAAAAGGCAGGCGCATAGAACATATTGCCCGTTGAATCCACCAAGTGTCCAAGCAATACTCCAATTCCTAGACAGAGGAAATAAAGGACGCCGGCTAAGAGGGTGGTTAAGATATTTTTCTTCATGAGAATCTCCTTATATAAAACTGTCAAAATCAATTGTATCACGCTTTTAGAGGATTGTAAATGGGTGCTCTATGTTTTTTGAAAAACGTTTGAAATATGATATAATAGTTACATAGTTGTTTTTAAGGAGGATGTTATGGAAAGTTTCTAGAATCTCGTCTTTAATCGTTTCTTTTTAGGAATGATTGCGACGGCTTTTTCTGGTTATTCACACTAGCAGGAGGTGTAGTCTTTGTCTGGCACCAGCTAGTGCAACTCTTATGAGTTTATATGCGAGCACGGTTATACTTACTGAGCTTTATAGTTTTAAAGAAGCTTGGGAATTGTATAAGAGTAACTTTTGTCAAGAGCAATCTCGCTTTCTATAGTTTTTGTACTTGTGATCTAGTCTTAGTTTATGGTTTTGTACCCTTTTGGTTCAATTTCGCCCCATCAAACTATCTTCCATCTCTTGGCAACCTTTCTCAATATCCCTGTTGTTGCCTTTGTGGCTTATACCGTTTCATTGAAAACTACAAGTTTACTATGAGCTCTCTTATCGAAATACCGTAAAACTCTGCTCTTATCGGGATTTTTATGAATTTGCCGGCACTGCCAAGGTTTTTATTTGGCACAGTCATGCTTGTAGGAATTGGTTACTATATGCCTGCCCTCCTCTTTTTCGTAGGAATTGGTGTGTGGCATTTCTTTATCAGTGATATGTTGGAACCCATATATGAAAGTATCCATGAAAAATTAGCGACAAAAATAAAAATGAAGCCGTTCTGGCTCCACTCGCTCTTGCGCATCTATACCTTGGTGATGATTGCCATCATTGCAAGTTTTGCGGTCATGCTCTCCTATGCTGACTGGAGTTCCCGTGAAAAAGAAGCCCAACGAGTAGCTCAACGTGACGACTCGGACAGTGAGTGAGATTGAATATTACTACAGAGAGTCGACTCAGCTTGCCCAGTCTTTGGGTTGAAAATCAGGCTCGGATTGAAGGGATTTATAAGTACTTAGTCTCAGTACACCAGACTATTTTTTTATTGGCAATTAGAGCGCAAGGCCTCGCCCTATATCTCGGTATCCTTGTATGAAAAACATTGACGATTTGTATGTAAGAAATGACTTTGTGACGGGTGTGGCAATTGTCCTTCAGGATTATAAAGAAGTCTTTGTTTCTACCAGAGGGAAACGAAGTGGAGAGAAAATTCCAGCAGAAAATTTCAAACCAGTTCCCAATAGTTTTGCCATTCCTGTATCCGATCCTGTGTCTGACAAGGATTTAGGAGTCATCTATATCTCCCTTTCCCCAGACGTTCTCCATGATGCTATTGACAATACAAGGGGCCATATCCCGATGGCTGTAACAGTAACTTCGCCTTTTGAGACCGAGATGTTTCAGATTGGGGAGACAGTATCTGCCGAGCGGGAGGACTGGCTTGTAGGAGTTACCTCCCATGGCTATCAAGTTCGTGTAGCCGTTCCTAAGGATTTTGTTCTTAAGGGAACGTTGACCAGTTCGGCTTTCATTATTGGACTAAGTATTCTCTTTATCATCATTTTGTATATCACTCTGAGACAGACCTTTTCCAATTACCAAAAGCAGGTGGTGGATCTGGTTGAGTCTATTCAGGTTATTGCCCAAGGAGAAGAGGGACTTCGCATTGATACTTCTGAGAAAGACCAGGAATTGCTCCTCATCTCAGAAACAACCAATGATATGTTGGACCGACTGGAAAAGAATATCCACGATATTTATCAGTTGGAATTGAGCCAAAAAGATGCCAATATGCGGGCCTTGCAAGCTCAGATTAACCTCATTTTATGTATAATACCTTGGAGTTCTTGCGGATGTATGCGGTGATGGAAAGCCAAGATGAGCTAGCAGATATTATCTATGAATTTAGTAGTTTGTTACGCAATAATATCTCCGACGAGCGGGAAACAACGTTGAAGCAGGAGTTGGAATTTTGCCGAAAATATAGCTATCTCTGTATGGTTCGCTATCCAAAGTCAGTTGCCTATGGTTTTAAGATCGAGCCAGAATTAGAAAATATGAAGATTCTCAAGTTTACGCTCCAACCATTGGTAGAAAACTACTTTTGCTCACGGTATTGATTACAGGCGGACAGATAATGTAATCAGTATCAAGGTTTTGAAGGGTGAAGGATTTGTTGAGATCCTGGTAGTCGATAATGGTCGTGGAATGCCTGCCGAAAAATTAGCTACCTTGCAAGAAAAACTAACTCAGAGAAGTTTTGAGCACGAGGCAAGCTATAGCGGAGAGCGACAATCAATTGGAATAATCAATGTACACGAACGCTTTGTCCTCTATTTTGGAGGTCGCTACCAAATCAGTGTAGAGTCAGCTGAACAAGAAGGTGTTCGTTACCGTATTACTATTCAAAATGAATAGAAAGGAAGGGAAATGTATAAAGTTTTATTAGTAGACGATGAGTACATGGTGACAGAGGGACTCAAGCGGTTAATCCCCTTTGAAAAATGGGATATGCAAGTCGTCGCAACAGCTAATCACGCAGATGATGCATTGGACTACGTCAAGGAAAATCCAGTTGATGTGATTATTTCGGATGTCAACATGCCAGATAAGACAGGGCTTGAGATGATCAAGGAGATGAAGGAGACTCTCCCAGATGCCTATTATATCTTGCTGTCTGGCTATCAGGAGTTTGACTATGTCAAGAAAGCAATGAACTTAAGTGTCGTGGATTATCTGGTGAAGCCAGTGGATAAGGTGGAGTTGAGTCATTTATTAGAAAAAATTGCGAACCAACTTCAGGAAAAGGTGGAGCAAAGCCAGACTCTCAGCCAAGAATTGGATGAAGAAGGCTTTGTCAACTTCTTAGCAGGTAAAGACAACTGGTGGATAGGCCTTTCCAAGGAAAAACAAGGTTCTTTCACTATTCCTTACTATGTTTTAGGTCAAGACTGGCAGATTTTTATCTCTGATCAGCCACTAGATGGAATCGTAGTAACGTCCTTTTGGAGCGCCCTACCAACAAGCCTTTGAAAAATGGAAAATCAACGCAGAAAAAGCCCTCTTTTACGGTTCTGTCAATCTAGAAAAATCTGAGAGTTTGTTTGCTTTATTACGAGCCGATTTATCGGGGTGATTATTCAAGGAAATATCAATCAAATCATAGAAGAATTGACCCTGCTGGAGAAGGTTGTCTTAGAGAATACACCGCGCGTTGCTATCACCAAACAGCTCTTCACTCAGTTTGTCATGGATGTATTCCACTTGTTTGAGCATCTAAAAGCGGATGATATGACCGAGATTGTCAAAGCCATCCATGCCATTAACTCCTTTGAAGAATTGGTTGCCTACATCAAAGAGACCTTGATCAAGTTCTTTGGCCAGTACCGCATGAATGAAAATGTGGTGAGCGTTCTGGAGGTGATTGGGCGTGATTATCAGAAAGAACTCTCACTTAAGGATATTAGCAAGGATCTCTTTATCAATCCTGTCTATCTACGGTCAGCTGATCAAGAGGGAAACCAACTCAACCTTTGCGGAATTGCTCAATAAACAGCGAATTAAGGCAGCGCAGCAACTCTTACTTTCGACCAGTGATAGTATTGAAGATATTTGCTATGCAGTAGGTTACAGTAATGTTGGATATTTCTACAAGGTTTTCCGTAAATTGTGCGGAAAATCACCGAAAGCTTATCGCAAACAAGTCGAAACCAGCTTGTAAAAGTTGTATTCCTGTACAAAAAATGCTATAATGTTCAAAATATCTTATGGAGGAAAACATGAAAAAGAATCCTATTTATCTTTGGGTCTTGTTAGTCCTATCAGCCCTTATTTCATCTATGTCATTATTTGGAATCTTGAGTCCATTGCCGAGTAAAGATGCTCTTCGTGCTAGCCTGGCAAATAGCGGGACGCTCACTGCCCAGCAATTAGAAGACACAGTCAATTATACTTACCAAGTAACAGCGTCATCGCACTCTATTTTTAATACGTTGTTGATTGTCTTATCTGCAATTCTAGTTGTAGTAGCTTTTGTATTTCTCGTACGTAAAAATGTGCAATTCGCAAACTATGCTTATATTGGCTATGTTCTACTAGCTATTGTTGGTTTGGTTTATAGCTATATGAACGTTCAAGATGCAGTTCAATTAATCAAAGATACTACCTTCGGCTTAGGAATGGGAGCATTAGCACAAGGAACGAATATTTTGTTCATCATCATCAATGTTCTCTTTTTAGCCTTAGTCTTTTACAAGATGTGGCGCCAACAAAAGGATTTGGCTGAGGAAGTCGAAGCAGAAGAAGTTGCCTAAGTATTGACAAAAAAGAACTATCAAGTTACAATCTTGTTAGTTCTTTTTATATCGTAAACATAAAAGATAGAGGTCAACATGAAAAAAATATCCTTAGTCTATATCAGTTTGAGCGGGAATACAGAGAGTTTTGTAACCCGGCTCAAGGATTATCTCTTGTCCCAGTATGAAGGGATTGAGGTCCAAAAATCCATATCAAGGACTTGGTCAAGGAAGGTCAAGAATTCTTTGAAATGGGAGCATCCCTATGTCGCTTTCTTGCCAACCTATCTGGAAGGTGGGAATGGTGTCGATAACGGTGATGTTGAGATTTTAACGACTCCAGTGGGTGATTTTATCGCCTATGGAGACAATGCCAGTAAGTGTTTTGGGGTAGTGGGTTCTGGGAATCGCAATTTTAACAATCAATACTGCCTGACTGCCAAGCAGTATAGCCAGCGCTTTGGCTTCCCAGTTTTGGCTGACTTTGAAATGCGAGGAATGTTGGGAGATATTAAAAAGGTCGCAGCGATTATCGCGGACTTATATGAGTTGGAGACAGAAAAATAAAGCAGTACTGAAGGGCAGTTGAGATTTTCAACTGCTTTTTATGTATGCAAAAAGCACCCCCTAAGGATGCTATTTTATGAAACTATCCTGCTTTTCCGATGGCAAGTGCATAGATAAAGAAGATAGCAAAACCAAAGAGAAAAATCAATCCTGCAATAGCGAGGAGTTTTAGCCAGGAAGGAAGATTTTTATTTTCACGCGTCACCAATACATAGTTCAAAAGAGCGAAGAATGGTGTTGTCAGGAAAGATCCAATCATGGCAAAGCGGAGCATGATTGAAACTTGTCCAGCAAAGAACTTGATGATGACGATACCAATGATAGCTGTAATGGTCATCCAGATGTTCAAAGATTTACGATTATCCTCTTTTTGACTTAGCAAGAGTCGAAGAGATTCCTGATTGACACGAGAGTAGCCATCTATAACGGTGATGACTGTCCCAAAGATACAGAGGAAAGCGATGAAGGTAATCAAATATCGAGACCATTCGCCAAGGACAGAGGCGTACATGCCCACGAATTGAGAAATGTACTTGGCTGAAGCGGCTTCAACTGCTTGACCTGTAGGATACTGAATAAGTGCTCCTAGTGCCACGAAGAATACAGCTAGGATAGCAGTTCCAATGTAACCAACGTTAAAGTCGAAAAGAGCGTCCGCTGTATTAAAGTTGACGGTCTTTTTCTTTTCAGCAGACCAGAGTGAATTGATGGCTGAAATTTCAATAGGAGCAGGCATCCATCCTAGGAGGGAAACGATAAAAGGGAGTGCCGCCATTTGCCAAGGTGACTTTTCGACAAAATCAGAGCTGTATTCTGGATGCTTAATTGCCGCAATGATAACTGCAAGAACAGTTGCAATGGTTAAAGCAGACATGATCCATTTTGCCATACCATCCAATAATTTGTAGCCACCAAAGAGCAGCATGGCCCAAATGACTGCAACAAGAATGAGGGACCATTGAGTGATGCTAAGACCAATCATTGGAAAAGCGCTAGCGATGATGGCGGAGCAAAGGATAGCGACCCCAGCTGTATTGACCATAGCAGAGAAGACATTGAGGATAAAGAAAATCCAGAGATAGAGCTTGCCTTTTTCAGCATAGCCTTCGACCAAGGTCTTTCCAGTATCTGCTGTGTATTCAGCACCAAAACGGAAAAATGGATATTTAAAAACATTGGCCAAGATAACCAAGAGAAGCAGAGACCATCCATAAGAACCGCCAGCTTGAGTGGAGGATACGATGTGAGAACCTCCGACTGCAGCGGAAGCCATTAGAATCCCTGGTCCCATCGCTTTTAGCTTGCTTGTCCAGGTAGACTGGTGTGATGAAGTAACTTGTGACATAAAAACCTCCCGTTTTTGAATTTTCAGAATAATCTGAATAGATAAGCTCTATTCTACAAGAAAGTCAGGAAAAATGCAAGAAAATTTTGAAAAAATTTAGAAAATTTCAGAAAGAAGGCTTGATTATCAGTCCTGATAGCTCATTATAAGTTTCATGAAGAGAAAAATCTGAGAAGAAGATTTCTCGATTTTGATTATTTGAGTCGATCGTAATTTCCTTGGAAAGTATGAGTCCCAAACGATAGCTCTTGTTAATGTCATGATGACATCATTGATATTCTCTGTAGTTTGGATTCTTTCGTGGATATCTGCTTTGAAAGTTTCGTCTTTCAAAAAGCTGTTCCTGAAAGGAGTTTCTGAGCTTTTTCTTTTTTTCGTATTTATTGATGAGAAAAAGAACGACAAGACTGATAAGAACTAAGATATAAGCATACTGGCTCATAAAATCTCCCTGATTTGATAAAAAAATTGAAGGTATAAGAAAAAGCGAAAGAAATTCTCGCTTTTCAACTAAAGTCACTAGGTGAGCAGAACAGATATCCAATAGCTAAAAACAGACAATTTGGACCTTTAACTGAAAAGTCCGCCCAGTTGATATAAAGACTAGTAAAGCGCCAAGCCAAAGTCCATATAGGATTTGGCGTTAGTTACCTAGATTGCTTTGCAATCAAGTAATTGAAGTATTACGACATGAGCCAAACCAAATCGATATTATTTGGTTTGGTGAATTAGTGAAAGCGTTTAGGCACCGCCATATAGCGATTGCCGTCAAGAGACTAGGAACTTTAGTTCCAGTCTCTTGTAACGATTTACATCTTCTCTGGCGCTTCTACTCCGAGCAAGCGAAGAGCCTCTTTGAGAACGACTGCGGTTGCGTAGCTGAGGGCTAGACGGCTGTCGCGCTCTGGACTTTCATCTAGAATACGAGTGTGAGCATAGTATTTGTTGAAAGCTTGAGCTAGGCTGATTGCGTACTTGGCAATGAGCGATGGGTCATAGTTATCAGAAGCACGTTTGATGACACGGGCAAAAGTCTTGGAGAAGTTTGATGATTTCCCAGCTTTCGGTATCATTTAGACTGTAACTTGTTTGAGCATTTGGTTGGAAATCGGCTTTTCTAAGTAGAGACTGAATACGAGCGTAAGCGTATTGGATGTATGGACCAGTCTCACCTTCAAAGGAAACCATAGCTTCGAGGTCAAAGTCGTAGCCATTTCGACGGTCAGTCTTAAGGTCGTAGAATTTAACAGCTCCCACTCCCAACAGCTTGAGCAATTTCGATCCTTGTTTTCAAGGTCAGGATTTTTTGCTTCGATTTGAGCTTTAGCACGAGTGATGGCTTCTTGGAGAGTTGGCTCTGAGCAGGATGATGTTTCCTTTTACGAGTAGAGAGTTTTTGGCGATTCTTGGTTACAAGACCAAAGTCAACGTGAACCATATCGTCACTCCAAGCAAACCCCATTTTCTTCAAGACAGCTTTCAACTGTTTAAAGTGGTTAGATTGTTCTTGGCCGACAGCATAGACATTTTTAACAAAGTTGTAGTACGAGCACGGTAGATGGCTGTTGCGATATCACGAGTGATGTAGAGATAGCGCCATCTGATTTTTTTAATCATAGCAGGTGGCAAATCAAAAATCATCCAAGTTGACAATGCAAGCCCCTTGAGACTCTTCTAGCAAGCCTTTTTCTTCCAAGATTTGTACGACTTCATCCATCTTGTCATTATAGAAGGCTTCACCGTTCAAGCTATCAAATTCAACACCGAGTAGTTTGTAGATGCGGTTGAATTCGACCAAACTTTCATCACGGAACCATTGCCAAAGTTGAGTTGCTTCGGGATCACCATCTTCTAGTTTTTTGAACCAGAGGCGACCTTCATCATCGAGAGCCTTGTCTGTTTCGATTTCGGCATTGATGCGAACGTAAAGTTTCAACAATTCATCGATTGGGTTGGCTTCGATGGCTTCTTTAGAGCCCCACTTTTTATAAGCAACCATGAGAAGACCAAACTGTTTACCCCAGTCTCCAAGGTGATTGATTTTTAATAGTGTTGTAGCCCATTTTCTTAAAGATATTAGAAAGAGCATCTCCGATAACTGTTGAACGCAAGTGACCGACTGAGAAGGGTTTTGCGATATTGGGACTAGAAAGGTCAATCGTAATATTTTGTTCTTGGCCTTCCGTTTGTTGGGCGTAGTCAGCACCTTTTTCGATGACTTCTTTGATAACTGCACCAGAAATAGCAGATTTATCAAGGAAAAAGTTTATGTAGGGACCCGTTGCCACCACTTTTTCAAAGGCTTGGCTGTCGATCTTGCAGCAATATCGGCAGCAATCATTTGCGGTGCCTTGCGTTCGACCTTTGCTAGCGAGAAAGCAGGAAAGCTGATGTCCCCCATTTCAGAGTTTTTAGGTGTTTTCCAGTAAATTTAAAATAGCCTCTGATCCAGGCTATCAATGACGCTAGCCAATTCACTAGCAATCAGTTCTTTTGTATTCATAAGTAGGCTCTTTTGGGCTTTTTCTTCTATTTTTATCATAATTTTAGATAAAGAAGAAAATTTTTGAATTATTCAGTTTTTTGGTATAATTATATCTAAAACAACTCTAAAATCAGTTATAAATATTCATGTAAGAGGTTAAAATGAGAAAAAGAACGGCATCAGTTGATTAAAAAGATGATTGCAGAGGAAAAACTAGGAACCCAGAAGGAAATTCAAGATCGTTTGGAACTTTGTAATGTTTTTGTGACACAGACGACCTTGTCTCGCGACCTGCGTGAAATTGGCTTGACCAAGGTCAAGAAAAATGACAAGGTTTTCTATGTTTTAGCTAATGAGACAGACAAGATTGATTTGGTAGAGTTTTTGTCTCATCATCTAGAGGGAGTTGCGAGAGCAGAGTTTACCTTGGTGTTACACACCAAGCTTGGAGAAGCGGCGGTTCTAGCAAATATTGTTGATGAAAATAAGGACGAGTCGATTTTAGGGACGGTTGCTGGTGCCAATACCTTACTGGTTATTTGTCGAGACCAGCATGTTGCCAAGGTCATGGAAGAGCGTTTGCTGGATTTGATGAGGGATAGATAGGGTTTTGGGACTTGTTCCCAAGCCTTATTTTTGACAAGGAGAGAGCCAATATGACGACAGAAAAACTATCACCTGGTATGCAGCAGTATGTGGATATTAAAAAGCAATATCCAGATGCTTTTTTGCTCTTTCGGATGGGTGATTTTTATGAGTTGTTTTATGAAGATGCGGTCAATGCAGCGCAGATTTTAGAGATTTCACTGACCAGTCGTAATAAAAATGCAGAAAATCCGATACCCATGGCAGGAGTCCCTATCATTCTGCCTCAGCAGTATATTGATGTTTTTGATTGAGCAGGGCTATAGGTGGCCATTGCCGAGCAGATGGAAGATCCTAAACAGGCGGTTGGGGTTGTCAAGCGAGAGGTGGTTCAGGTTATTACACCAGGGACAGTGGTCGATAGCAGTAAGCCAGACAGCCAAAACAACTTCTTGGTCGCCTTAGATCGTGATGGTAATCAGTTTGGGCTGGCTTACATGGATCTGGTGACAGGTGATTTTTGTGTAACGGGACTATTGGACTTTACCCTTGTTTGTGGGGAAATCCGTAATCTCAAGGCTCGAGAAGTCGTGCTGGGTTATGACTTGTCTGAGGAGGAAGAACAAATCCTCAGTCGTCAGATGAATCTGGTACTTTCCTACGAGAAAGAAGGCTTTGAGGACATCCATTTATTGGATTCACGTTTAGCAGCTGTGGAGCAAGCGGCAGCTAGTAAGTTGCTCCAGTATGTTCACCGTACCCAGATGCGGGAATTGAACCATCTCAAACCAGTTATCCGTTATGAAATCAAAGATTTCTTGCAGATGGATTATGCGACCAAGGCTAGTCTAGATTTGATTGAGAATGCCCGTTCAGGTAAGAAGCAGGCAGTCTTTTCTGGCTTTTGGATGAAACCAAAACAGCTATGGGTATGCGGCTCTTGCGTTCTTGGATTCATCGTCCTTTAATTGATAAGGAACGAATCATCCAACGTCAAGAGGTGGTGCAGGTCTTTCTTGACCACTTCTTTGAGCGCAGTGATTTAACAGACAGTCTCAAGGGAGTTTATGATATCGAACGCTTGGCTAGTCGGGTTTCGTTTGGCAAGACCAATCCCAGGATCTCTTGCAATTGGCGACCACCTTATCTAGTGTGCCACGGATTCGTGCGATTTTTAGAGGGAATGGAGCAGCCTGCTCTGGGCCTATCTCATCGAACAGTTGGATGCCATTCCAGAGTTAGAGAGCTTGATTAGCGCAGCTGATTGCTCCTGAGGCCCCTCACGTGATTACAGAAGGTAGCATTATTCGGACGGGATTTGATGAGACTTTGGATAAATACCGCCGAGTGCTCAGAGAAAGGGACTAGCTGGATTGCTGAGATTGAGGCTAAAGGAGGGAAAACTCAGGCATCAGCACGCTCAAGATTGATCTACAATAAAAAGATGGCTACTATTTCCATGTGACCAATTCGCAACTGGGGAATGTACCTGCCCACTTTTTCCGCAAGGCGACACTGAAAAACTCGGAACGCTTTGGGACAGAGGAGTTAGCCCGTATTGAGGGGGATATGCTGGAGGCGCGTGAGAAGTCAGCCAATCTAGAGTACGAAATCTTTATGCGTATCCGTGAGGAAGTCAGCAAAGTACATCCAGCGTTTGCAGGCTTTTGGCTCAAGGAATTGCGACAATTGATGTCCTGCAAAGTTTAGCAGTTGTGGCTGAAAACCCAGCATTTGATTCGACCTGAGTTCGGTGACGATTCACAAATCGATATCCAGCAAGGGCGTCATGCTGTCGTCGAAAAGGTCATGGGGGCTCAGACCTATATTCCAAACAGTATCCAGATGTCAGAAGATACCAGCATTCAACTGATTACAGGGCCCAACATGAGCGGGAAGTCTACCTACATGCGCCAGCTAGCCATGACTGCGGTTATGGCCCAGCTGGGTTCTTATGTGCCAGCAGAAAGTGCTCATTTGCCAATTTTTCGATGCTGATTTTTACCCGTATCGGAGCGGCAGATGATTTGGTTTCAGGTCAATCAACCTTTATGGTAGAGATGATGGAGGCCAATAATGCCATTTCGCATGCGACCAAGAACTCTCTCATTCTCTTCGATGAATTGGGACGCGGAACTGCAACTTATGACGGGATGGCTCTTGCTCAGTCCATCATCGAATACATCCATGAGCATATCGGAGCCAAGACCCTCTTTGCGACCCACTACCATGAGTTGACCAGTCTGGAGTCCAGCCTGGAACACTTGGTCAATGTCCACGTGGCAACCTTTGGAACAGGATGGGCAGGTTACCTTCCTTCATAAGATCGAACCAGGACCAGCTGACAAATCCTACGGTATCCATGTTGCTAAGATTGCTGGTTTACCAGCAGAACTTTTAGCAAGGGCGGATAAGATATTGACTCAACTGGAGAGTCAGGGACAGAAAGCTCTGCTCCAATAAGACAAACAAGTGCTGTCACTGAACAGATTTCACTCTTTGATACGCCTGAAGAACACCCTATCCCTAACAGAATTAGCTCAGCTGGATGTGTACAATATGACACCTATGCAGGCTATGAATGTCTTGGTCGCGTTCAAACAGAAATTATAAATCGTTCCAAAACAGATTTGTTTCTCAAAAGTTGAGCTTATGTGTTTGTAAAGGATTTAGTCTTGAAATTGGCAGGACTAAGTCTTTTTTTCTCCTTTTCACGTCTTTTAGGAAAAACTTCATGAGTCTATATGACAGGAGAGTTCAGTAGAGGGTGAAAAAAGGCCCCAAACTTAGATTTTTCCAAGTTTTGGGGGCGAATATTGAGTGTTTCCTTGTTTATGATAACTTGATCATTGTCTTATTTTCCCTCAGCTAACTCTTTTCCGAGTTGGATGAGGTAGTCTTTCAAATCATCCTTGACTTGAGGGTGCTTGAGGGCGTAGTCAATGGACGTTTTCATAAAGCCAAACTTATCTCCGACATCGTAGCGAGCTCCCTTGAACTCACGAGCAAAAACACGTTGTGTTTTATTGAGGGTGTCGATCGCATCTGTCAGCTGTATTTCATTTCCTGCACCTGGAGTTTGGTTTTCGAGGATTTGAAAAATTTCAGGTGTGAGGAGGTAACGTCCGATGATAGCAAGGTCGCTAGGGGCCTCCTCTGGCGCAGGTTTTTCAACGAAGGTTTCAACACTGTAAAGTCCATCTTTTCCTTCGCCTTGCGGAGCAATCACCCCATAGGCAGAGACTTCGTCGTGAGGGACAGGCATGACAGCGATAGTGGACGCGTGGGTATGCTCGTAGTCATCCATGAGTTGTTTGGTAAGTGGAACAGCCTTGTCGTTAGTGATATCCATCAAGTCATCACCAAGCATAACGACAAAAGGTTCGTTTCCGACGAAAGCCTTGGCTTGCAAAACAGCATCTCCGAGACCACGCGGATGAGTTTGGCGGATGAAATGCAGACGCATGCCAGTTGTCTCATCAACTAGTTTCAAAAGATCTGTTTTCCCTTTTTCTTTGAGGTTGTATTCCAATTCGAAGTTTGAGTCGAAGTGGTCCTCGATGGAACGTTTTGACTTACCAGTAACAACCAAGATATCTTCAATTCCAGACTTGAGGGCTTCTTCAACGATAAATTGGATAGTAGGTTTGTCTACGATTGGCAACATTTCCTTGGCCAAGGCTTTGGTTGCAGGTAGGAAACGAGTTCCTAATCCAGCGGCAGGGATGACTGCTTTTCTTACTTTTTGTTTCATAATATTCCTTTCTATAAGGGTCTAAGACCATTCGTTTTCTGCTTTAAATTCATTGTTCATGATGTCATTGATTGCTTCTTTGATATTGACACCTTCATAGATAACTCGATAAATGGCTTGTGTGATTGGCATGTAGACACCTAATTCCTGAGCCAGTTCGTAAGCTGCTCGAGTTGTTGAAATTCCTTCAATGACCATGCCCATGTTGGATTCGATGTCTGCGAGGGATTCTCCACGACCGAGAGCATTACCGGCCCTCCAGTTACGAGAGTGGACAGATGTTCCCGTTACAATCAAATCCCCAACTCCAGAAAGACCGCTATAAGTTAGAGGATTTGCCCCAAGAGCGACCCCTAGGCGGGTGATTTCTGCCAAGCCACGAGTGATGATGGCCGCTTTGGCATTGTCGCCAAAGCCTAGGCCATGTAATGCCCCTGCACCAACTGCGATGATGTTTTTAAGAGCACCAGCGGTTTCAACCCCGATAACATCGGTATTGGTATAGAGGCGGAAGTAGTGATTGCTAAAGAGGTTTTGGACGTACTGGGCAGTTTTAAGATCTTTAGATGCTGCCGTAATCAAGGTGATATCGCGTACAATAGTTTCCTCAGCGTGGCTAGGTCCTGAAACAACAACAATGTCACTACGGAGGTCAGCTGGAATTTCCTCTTCAAGAATGGTTGAGAGGCGTTTGTGACTATCTGGTTCCAAGCCTTTGGAGGCATGCATGATGACAACCTTGTGATCGAGTACCTTTGCTACTTGTTGGGCAACCAGTCTCGTTACTTTTGTTGGGACTACAAATAGAACAGCATCCACATCCTTTAGTGTTTCTTCTAAGTCATGGTAGGCTTTGATGTTTTCGTCGAGTAGGATATCTTTAAAGTAGCGTTTATTTGTATGTTGGCTATTGATTTCATCAATTTGGTCAGGGACATTTCCCCAAATGCGAACCTCGTGTCCATTGTCGTTTAGGACCTGCGAAAGGGCAGTTCCCCAAGAACCAGGACCCAAGACAGCGATGGTTTGTTTCTTCATTTTTTCCTCCTTGTAAGAGTTCTTCCTTTCATTTTACCATAAAAAGCCTTTTCATGCATCACCTGTGGATGAAAGCGTACTAATTTATAATAAGGAGACTTTTTTGACAAGATTCCTCTTTTTTGCTAGAATAACATCAATATGAACGAATGAGAAGGAGCTGACGCAGGATGTCGCTCCCTTTATCTATTTTATTAGGAGGAAATATGCTCATTAAAAAAATAAAAACCTATAAATGGCAAGCCTTGGCATCCTTAATGATGACAGGCTTTGATGGTTGCTGAGTCTCGCTCTTGCAACCGCGCTATTTGCAAGAGGTGTTAGAGGCTTTTGTTGGCCGGACAAAATGAGGCTATTTATAGTATTGGCGCTTGGTTGATAGGAGTAGCCCTAGTCGGTCTGGTTGCAGGTGGGGTCAATGTAACGCTTGCAGCCTACATTGCTCAAGGAGTGTCTTCGGACCTTCGTGAAGACGCTTTTCGCAAGATCCAGACTTTTTCTTATGCCAATATCGAGCAATTCAATGCGGGTAACCTTGTCGTCCGTATGACCAATGATATCAACCAAATTCAGAACGTGGTGATGATGGCTTTTCAAATTCTTTTCCGTCTCCCTCTTCTCTTTATCGGTTCCTTTATCTTGGCGGTTCACACTCTTCCGTCGCTTTGGTGGGTGATTGTCCTCATGGTGCTCCTAATCTTTGCACTAACTGCCATCATGATGGGGATGATGGGGCCACGATTTGCCAAATTTCAAACCCTTCTTGAACGGATCAATGCTATCGCTAAGGAAAATCTACGTGGTGTGCGCGTAGTCAAATCCTTTGTACAAGAAAAAGCACAATTTGACAAATTTACCGAGGTTTCTGATGAACTTCTCGGCCAAAATCTTTATATCGGTTATGCCTTCTCAGTTATAGAACCCGTTATGATGCTAGTCGGCTATGGAGCGGTCTTTCTCTCTATCTGGTTGGTAGCAGGCATGGCTCAGTCAGATCCGTCTGTAGTGGGCTCGATTGCTTCCTTTATCAACTATCTCAGCCAGATTATCTTTACTATTATCATGGTTGGATTTTTAGGAAATTCTGTCAGCCGTGCCATGATTTCTTTGCGTCGTATCCGTGAGATTCTAGATACCGAGCCAGCGATGACCTTTAAAGATCTCCCAGATGAAGAGTTAGAAGGAAGTCTCTTTGAAAATGTGACCTTCACCCTATCCCAATGATGACGAACCCTATGCTGAAGAATGTAACCTTTGATGTTGCGCCTGGTCAGATGGTCGGTGTGGTTGGAGCGACTGGAGCAGGGAAGTCCACTCTAGCTCAGTTAATTCCACGACTGTTTGATCCACAGGAGGGATCTATTAAGATTGGTGGCAAGGATATTCGAGACGTCAGCGAGGGAACCTTACGTAAAACAGTTTCCATTGTCTTGCAACGTGCTATTCTCTTTAGTGGGACCATTGCAGATAATCTTCGTCAAGGGAAAGGCAATGCCAGCGTGTCAGAAATGGAACGTGCAGCACGAATTGCCCAAGCCAGCGAATTTATCGGACGCATGGAAAACAAATTTGAGAGTCAGGTCGAAGAGCGAGGCACCAACTTTTTCTGGTGGACAAAAACAACGGATGTCCATTGCCCGTGGGATTGTCAGCAATCCCCGTATCCCTGATTTTTGACGATTCGACTTCAGCCTTGGATGCTAAGTCAGAGAGACTCGTACAGGAAGCTTTGAATAAAGACCTGAAAGGGACGACAACCATTATCATCGCTCAAAAGATCAGTTCAGTCGTCCATGCAGACAAGATTTTGGTCTTGGACCAAGGGCGATTGATTGGAGAAGGAAGTCATGCAGACCTAGTAGCTAGCAATGCCGTCTACCGTGAAATCTACGAAACACAAAAGGGAAAGGAGGAATAAAATGAAAACAGTTCGATTTTTCTGGAATTATTTTTAAAGTTTACAAGCTCTCCTTTGTCATTGTGATTCTGATGGTTGCGGTACGACAATTGCCCAAGCCCTCTTTTCCAGTTTTTTTCAGGCCAAGCAGTCACAGAGCTCGCTAATCTGGTTCTGGCTTATCAAAATGGGACTTCCGAACTAGCCTGGCAGAGTTTATCAGCTCTGATGCTGAATCTAGCTCTAGTTGTCCTTGCCTTAGTAGTGTCTAGCTTGATTTACATGACCTTGATGACCCGTGTGATTGCCGAGTCGACAAATGAGATGCGTAAGGGCCTCTTTTGGCAAACTTTCCCTGTTTGACGGTTTCTTTTCTTTGACCGCCATCAGGATGGGGGATATCTCTCTCGCTTCACTAGTGACTTGGATAACATCCTTCAAGCTTTCAATGAAAGTTTAGTTCAGGTTATGAGCAATATTGCTCTTTACATCGGTTTGATTTTTGTCATGTTTTCAAAAAATGTGACGCTAGCCCTGATAACAGTAGCCAGCACCCCAGTGGCCTTTCTCATGCTGGTCTTCATCGTGAAAATGGCCCGCAAGTACACCAATCTCCAGCAAAAAGAGGTTGGAAAACTCAATGCCTACATGGACGAAAAGTATTTCTGGACAGAAAGCTGTTATCGTTCAAGGGATTCAGGACGACATCGTAGCAGGATTTGTGGAGCAAAATGAGCGCGTACGCAAGGCAACCTTTAAAGGGAGAATGTTCTCAGGTATCCTCTTCCAGTTATGAATGGGATGAGCCTGGTCAATACGGCTATCGTCATTTTTGCAGGTTCTGGCTGTCTTGCTGAACGATCCAAGTATCGAAACAACGACAGCCCTAGGTTTGATTGTCATGTTTACCCAATTTTCTCAGCAGTACTACCAGCCGATTATCCAGGTGGCTGCGAGCTGGGGGAGCCTCCAGTTGGCCTTTACTGGGGCAGATCGTATCCAAGAAATGTTCGATGCAGAAGAAGAGATTCGTCCGCAAAATGCCCCTGCCTTTACGGAATTGCGAGAAGGCGTTGAAATCAGTCACATTGATTTCTCTTATGTGCCAGACAAGCCGATTTTTAAAAGATGTTAGCATTTCAGCTCCTAAGGGCAGATGATAGCAGTTGTCGGTCCGACTGGCTCAGGGAAAACGACCATCATGAACCTCATCAATCGTTTCTACGATGTGGATGCAGGCAGCATTTGCTTTGATGGCAAAGACATCCGTGACTACGACTTGGACAGTCTGCGGAGCAAGGTCGGGATTGTCCTGCAGGATTCGGTCTTGTTTAGCGGAACAATCCGAGACAATATCCGCTTTGGTGTGCCAGATGCCAGTCAGGAAATGGTCGAAGCAGCTGCCAAGGCAACTCATATTCATGACTATATCGAAAGCTTGCCTGACAAGTATGATACCCTTATTGATGATGAGCAAAATATCTTCTCGACTGGGCAGAAAACAATTGATTTCCATCGCTCGAACCTTGATGACTGATCCTCAAGTCCTAATCTTAGATGAAGCGACTTCAATGTCGATACCGTAACAGAAAGCAAGATTCAACATGCCATGGAGGCAGTTGTAGCAGGACGAACCAGTTTTTGTGATTGCCCATCGTCTCAAGACCATCCTCAATGCCGATCAGATTATTGTCCCTCAAAGATGGAGAGGTCATTGAACGTGGAAATCATCACGAGTTGCTTAAACTCGGCGGTTTCTACTGGAACTGTATCACAATCAATTTGTATTTGAATAAGAAAAAAAGTTGTCCTCTTGGGCAACTTTTTTTTGTCCATAAAAAATACTTATCACTGTCTTTTAAAAAAACATATTAGACAGCAGAGAGCTTGAATGATAAGATAGGACTATCGTTAGAAAATCGAAAGGAGCCCCATCATGGCTAGAACGGTTGTAGGAGTTGCTGCAAATCTATGTCCTGTAGATGCAGAAGGGAAAAACATTCACTCATCTGTATCTTGTAAATTTGCAGAGAGCATTCGTCAAGTCGGTGGTCTCCCTTTAGTAATTCCTGTAGGGGATGAGTCCATTGTTCGTGATTATGTGGAAATGATTGACAAACTCATCTTGACAGGTGGGCAAAATGTCCATCCCCAGTTTTATGGAGAGAAAAAGACCATTGAGAGCGATGATTACAACCTTGTACGCGATGAGTTTGAACTAGCCCTCTTGAAAGAAGCGCTCCGTCAGAATAAACCAATTATGGCAATCTGTCGTGGGGTTCAGCTTGTCAATGTTGCTTTTGGTGGCACCCTCCACCAAGAAATTGAAGGTCACTGGCAAGGCTTGCCTTTTGGAACTTCTCATTCTATTGAGACAGTGGAAGGAAGCGTGGTGGCTAAGTTGTTTGGCAAAGAAAGTCAGGTCAACTCAGTCCATCGTCAGAGTATCAAAAGACCCTAGCACCTAATTTCCGTGTGACAGCTATTGATCCAAGAGACCAGACCATCGAAGCGATTGAGTCTATCGACGAGCATCGTATCATTGGTTTGCAGTGGCATCCAGAGTTCCTGGTCAATGAAGAAGATGGCAATTTAGAACTCTTTGAGTATTTATTAAATGAATTGTAACGGTTAGAATATCTAGCCGTTTTTATTCGTCCTTTCAGATTTTTTATATTTTAGCATTTTTACGCAAACGTTTGAATTGTGATGAAATTTGAGGAAATTCAGTATAAAAACTTGAAAAAATTGCTGGTAAGCGTTATGATAGTAAAGAAGAAATTATGGAGGATTATCATGTCACATATTAAATTTGATTATTCAAAAGTTTTAGACAAATTTGTTGCCCCACATGAAGTGGAATACATGCAAGCACAAGTAACAGCTGCAGACGAATTGATTCGTAAAGGAACTGGTGCTGGTAGCGACTTTTTGGGTTGGTTGGACCTTCCTGAAAACTACGACCGCGAAGAATTCGACCGCATCTTGAAAGCTGCTGAGCAAATCAAATCAGACAGCGATGTTTTGGTTGTGATTGGTATCGGTGGATCTTACCTTGGTGCCAAAGCAGCCATCGACTCTTTGAACCACCACTTTGCTAACTTGCAAACAAAAGAAGAACGCAAAGCTCCACAAATCCTTTACGCTGGAAACTCAATCTCATCTACTTACCTTGCTGACTTAGTAGAGTACGTAGCTGACAAAGACTTCTCAGTAAACGTGATTTCTAAATCTGGTACAACAACTGAACCAGCCATTGCTTTCCGTGTCTTCAAGGAACTCTTGGTTAAGAAATACGGTCAAGAAGAAGCCAACAAACGTATCTATGCCACAACTGACCGCCAAAAAGGTGCTGTTAAGGTTGAAGCAGATGCCAACGGTTGGGAAACATTCGTGGTTCCAGATGACATCGGTGGACGCTTCTCAGTATTGACAGCAGTTGGATTGCTTCCAATTGCAGCATCAGGTGCAGACATCAAAGCCCTCATGGAAGGTGCGAATGCAGCTCGTAAAGACTACACTTCAGACAAGATTGCTGAAAATGAAGCTTACCAATACGCAGCCGTTCGTAACATCCTTTACCGTAAAGGCTATGCGACTGAAATCTTGGTAAACTACGAGCCATCACTTCAGTACTTCTCAGAATGGTGGAAACAATTGGCTGGTGAGTCAGAAGGGAAAGACCAAAAAGGGATCTACCCAACTTCAGCTAACTTCTCAACTGACTTGCACTCATTGGGTCAATTTATCCAAGAGGAACTCGTATCATGTTTGAAACAGTTGTCCGTGTTGACAAACCACGTAAGAACGTGATCATTCCTACTTTGGAAGAAGACCTTGATGGACTTGGTTACCTTCAAGGAAAAGACGTTGACTTTGTAAACAAAAAAGCAACTGACGGTGTTCTTCTTGCTCACACAGACGGTGATGTACCAAACATGTACGTAACTCTTCCTGAGCAAGACGCCTTCACTCTTGGCTACACGATCTACTTCTTCGAATTGGCCATCGCCCTTTCAGGTTACTTGAATGCCATCAACCCATTTGACCAACCAGGTGTTGAAGCTTACAAACGTAACATGTTTGCCCTTCTTGGTAAACCAGGATTTGAAGAATTGAGCAAAGAACTAAACGCTCGTCTATAATGGAAGAAAAGAGTGGCCTGACCACTCTTTTTACTCTCTTTATTCGTAGACATTGGACTCAGGCGAGACTTGTGATATAATATAGAAAGCAAAAAGGCAGACGCCTAGAGACTTTATAGGAGAAACTATGTCAAAAGATATCCGCGTACGCTACGCACCAAGTCCAACAGGACTACTACACATCGGAAATGCCCGTACAGCATTATTCAACTACCTCTATGCACGCCATCATGGTGGAACTTTTATCATCCGTATCGAAGATACTGACCGTAAGCGCCATGTCGAGGATGGAGAACGTTCACAGCTTGAAAACCTTCGATGGTTGGGAATGGACTGGGATGAAAGCCCAGAAACTCATGAAAACTACCGCCAGTCTGAGCGTTTGGAACTCTATCAAAAATACATTGACCAACTCTTAGCTGAAGGAAAAGCCTACAAATCTTACGTAACAGAAGAAGAGTTGGCGGCGGAACGTGAACGCCAAGAAGCTGCCGGTGAAACACCTCGTTACATCAACGAATACCTTGGTATGAGCGAAGAGGAGAAAGCAGCTTACATTGCAGAACGTGAAGCAGCAGGTATCATCCCAACTGTTCGTTTGGCCGTTAATGAGTCTGGTATCTATAAGTGGCATGATATGGTCAAAGGCGATATCGAGTTTGAAGGTGGCAATATCGGTGGAGACTGGGTTATCCAAAAGAAAGATGGCTACCCAACTTACAACTTTGCCGTTGTCATCGATGACCACGATATGCAAATCTCTCACGTCATCCGTGGAGATGACCACATTGCCAATACACCAAAACAGCTCATGGTCTATGAAGCCCTTGGATGGGAAGCACCTGAGTTTGGTCACATGACCTTGATCATCAACTCTGAAACGGGTAAGAAATTGTCTAAACGTGACACCAATACCCTTCAATTTATCGAAGATTACCGTAAGAAAGGGTACCTTCCAGAAGCAGTCTTTAACTTTATCGCTCTTCTAGGTTGGAACCCTGGTGGGGAAGACGAAATCTTCTCTCGTGAAGAACTCATTAAACTCTTTGATGAAAACCGCCTCAGCAAGTCTCCAGCAGCCTTCGACCAGAAGAAACTAGACTGGATGAACAACGAATACATCAAGAATGCAGATTTTGAAAGGATCTTTGAACTGGCTAAGCCTTTCCTTGAAAAAGCAGGACGTCTTTATGAAGAGCCAGAAACTTTGCCACAAACTAAAAATAGCGGACTGCGTCAAGCTAATAACAATTCTGGATCCGGAATTCTTGGTTTTATGTCGGTCAATCAATTGTTTAATTATGAACTGCCTGATTCAGATTCAATTCTTACTGATATGACTAAGACTACTAAGAAAGCAAGAAAGCTCGTAGAACTCTACAAACCACAAATGAAGTCAGTGGACGAAATCGTTCCATTGACAGACCTTTTCTTCTCAGATTTCCCAGAACTGACAGATGCTGAGCGCGAGGTCATGGCAGAAGAAACCGTTCCGGTTGTTCTAGAAGCCTTCAAAGCGAAACTAGAAGCAATGACAGATGAGGAGTTTGTGACAGAAAACATCTTCCCACAAATCAAAGCAGTCCAAAAAAAGAAACAGGTATTAAAGGGAAAAAAATCTCTTCATGCCTATTCGAATTGCTGTATCAGGTGAAATGCATGGACCAGAATTGCCAGACACCATTTTCTTGCTCGGACGTGAAAAGTCAATTCAGCATATCGAAAACATGCTCAAAGAGATTTCTAAATAAGAAGGACTGCCAATGGATATCTGGAAAAAGATGTATGAAGAAGCACGAAACTTATACAATCCCCACGAAGTTTCTGACTTTGTTTATGCTAATCATGTCGTTGCTGCGGTAGAAGCAGAAGATGGTCAAATATTCACAGGATTTTGTATGGAGGGCACTTGTGGCGTTTTTCATCTCTGTGCAGAACGAGCAGCTCTCTTCAATATGTATCAATTTTCAGGACAAACTAAAGTTAAGAAAATCCTCGCCTTTCGAGATAAGCCACCCTATGGCGAAGGATCAGGTATGCCCTGTGGCGCATGCAGAGAATTCCTCTTAGAACTGAATGCTGAAAATAAAGAAGCAGAGTTTATGATGGATTACGAAACAAGAAAAACAATCAAGGCTGCCGAGTTGATCCCTTACTGGTGGGGAGAAGAACGTGCGGCTAATTGGCAAGCCAAATAGAGAGTCGGTTAAACTGGCTCTTTTCTATTATCTTCAAAGAATTTGTATAGGATGGAAAAAAGTTCTTGACAAAGGCAAAAAAGTAGGTATAATAGAAAGAGTTGAAAAGCTCAGGTCCGTTGGTCAAGGGGTTAAGACACCGCCTTTTCACGGCGGTAACACGGGTTCGAATCCCGTACGGACTATGGTGTATCGCAGGGTTGAAAAAAGTAAAAAAAGTTTCAAAAAAGTGTTGACAAAGATCAGCAGCTGTGATATACTAATATAGTTGTCGCTTGAGAGAGAAAGAGTGACAAAGACCTTTGAAAACTGAACAAGACGAACCAATGTGCAGGGCACTACAACTTTAGTTGTAGTACTGAACAATGAAAAAACAATAAATCTGTCAGTGACAGAAATGAGTGAGAACTCAAACTTTTAATGAGAGTTTGATCCTGGCTCAGGACGAACGCTGGCGGCGTGCCTAATACATGCAAGTAGAACGCTGAAGGAGGAGCTTGCTTCTCTGGATGAGTTGCGAACGGGTGAGTAACGCGTAGGTAACCCTGCCTGGTAGCGGGGGATAACTATTGGAAACGATAGCTAATACCGCATAATATTGACTATTGCATGATAGTTGATTAAAAGGTGCAATTGCACCACTACCAGATGGACCTGCGTTGTATTAGCTAGTTGGTGGGGTAACGGCTCACCAAGGCGACGATACATAGCCGACCTGAGAGGGTGATCGGCCACACTGGGACTGAGACACGGCCCAGACTCCTACGGGAGGCAGCAGTAGGGAATCTTCGGCAATGGACGGAAGTCTGACCGAGCAACGCCGCGTGAGTGAAGAAGGTTTTCGGATCGTAAAGCTCTGTTGTAAGAGAAGAACGAGTGTGAGAGTGGAAAGTTCACACTGTGACGGTATCTTACCAGAAAGGGACGGCTAACTACGTGCCAGCAGCCGCGGTAATACGTAGGTCCCGAGCGTTGTCCGGATTTATTGGGCGTAAAGCGAGCGCAGGCGGTTAGATAAGTCTGAAGTTAAAGGCTGTGGCTTAACCATAGTACGCTTTGGAAACTGTTTAACTTGAGTGCAAGAGGGAGAGTGGAATTCCATGTGTAGCGGTGAAATGCGTAGATATATGGAGGAACACCGGTGGCGAAAGCGGCTCTCTGGCTTTGTAACTGACGCTGAGGCTCGAAAGCGTGGGGAGCAAACAGGATTAGATACCCTGGTAGTCCACGCCGTAAACGATGAGTGCTAGGTGTTAGACCCTTTCCGGGGTTTAGTGCCGCAGCTAACGCATTAAGCACTCCGCCTGGGGAGTACGACCGCAAGGTTGAAACTCAAAGGAATTGACGGGGGCCCGCACAAGCGGTGGAGCATGTGGTTTAATTCGAAGCAACGCGAAGAACCTTACCAGGTCTTGACATCCCTCTGACCGCTCTAGAGATAGAGTTTTTCCTTCGGGACAGAGGTGACAGGTGGTGCATGGTTGTCGTCAGCTCGTGTCGTGAGATGTTGGGTTAAGTCCCGCAACGAGCGCAACCCCTATTGTTAGTTGCCATCATTTAGTTGGGCACTCTAGCGAGACTGCCGGTAATAAACCGGAGGAAGGTGGGGATGACGTCAAATCATCATGCCCCTTATGACCTGGGCTACACACGTGCTACAATGGCTGGTACAACGAGTCGCAAGCCGGTGACGGCAAGCTAATCTCTTAAAGCCAGTCTCAGTTCGGATTGTAGGCTGCAACTCGCCTACATGAAGTCGGAATCGCTAGTAATCGCGGATCAGCACGCCGCGGTGAATACGTTCCCGGGCCTGTACACACCGCCCGTCACACCACGAGAGTTTGTAACACCCGAAGTCGGTGAGGTAACCTTTTAGGAGCCAGCCGCCTAAGGTGGGATAGATGATTGGGGTGAAGTCGTAACAAGGTAGCCGTATCGGAAGGTGCGGCTGGATCACCTCCTTTCTAAGGAAAAGGAACTGCGCATTGGTCTTGTTTAGTCTTGAGAGGTCTTGTGGGGCCTTAGCTCAGCTGGGAGAGCGCCTGCTTTTGCACGCAGGAGGTCAGCGGTTCGATCCCGCTAGGCTCCATTGGTGAGAGATCACCAAGTAATGCACATTGAAAAATTGAATATCTATATCAAATAGTAACAAGAAAATAAACCGAAACGCTGTAAGTATTTAATGAGTTTTCTAATTTTTGAAAAAATTAGGTTAATAAGGTTAAGTTAATAAGGGCGCACGGTGGATGCCTTGGCACTAGGAGCCGAAGAAGGACGTGACAAACGACGATATGCCTTGGGTAGCTGTAAGTAAGCGATGATCCAGGGATTTCGAATGGGGGAACCCAACAGGTACTACCTGTTACCCATATCTGTTAAGGATATGAGGAGGAAGACGCAGTGAACTGAAACATCTAAGTAGCTGCAGGAAGAGAAAGCAAAAGCGATTGCCTTAGTAGCGGCGAGCGAAACGGCAGGAGGGCAAACCGAAGAGTTTACTCTTCGGGGTTGTAGGACTGCAAAGTGGACTCAAAGATTATAGAAGAATGATTTGGGAAGATCAGCCAAAGAGAGTAAAAGCCTCGTATTTAAAATAGTCTTTGTACCTAGCAGAATCCTGAGTACGGCGGGACACGAGAAATCCCGTCGGAATCTGGGAGGACCATCTCCCAACCCTAAATACTCCCTAGTGACCGATAGTGAACCAGTACCGTGAGGGAAAGGTGAAAAGCACCCCGGGAGGGGAGTGAAATAGAACCTGAAACCGTGTGCCTACAACAAGTTCGAGCCCGTTAATGGGTGAGAGCGTGCCTTTTGTAGAATGAACCGGCGAGTTACGATATGATGCGAGGTTAAGTTGAAGAGACGGAGCCGCAGGGAAACCGAGTCTGAATAGGGCGCTTTAGTATTATGTCGTAGACCCGAAACCATGTGACCTACCCATGAGCAGGTTGAAGGTGCGGTAAGACGCACTGGAGGACCGAACCAGGGCACGTTGAAAAGTGCTTGGATGACTTGTGGGTAGCGGAGAAATTCCAAACGAACTTGGAGATAGCTGGTTCTCTCCGAAATAGCTTTAGGGCTAGCGTCGACATTAGAGATTCTTGGAGGTAGAGCACTGTTTGGGTGAGGGGTCCATCCCGGATTACCAATCTCAGATAAACTCCGAATGCCAAAGAATTATGGTCGGCAGTCAGACTGCGAGTGCTAAGATCCGTAGTCGAAAGGGAAACAGCCCAGACCACCAGCTAAGGTCCCAAAATAATTGTTAAGTGGAAAAGGATGTGGGGTTGCACAGACAACTAGGATGTTAGCTTAGAAGCAGCTATTCATTCAAAGAGTGCGTAATAGCTCACTAGTCGAGTGACCCTGCGCCGAAAATGTACCGGGGCTAAAACAATTTACCGAAGCTGTGGATACCTTTATAGGTATGGTAGGAGAGCGTTCTATGTGTGAAGAAGGTATACCGTGAGGAGTGCTGGAACGCATAGAAGTGAGAATGCCGGTATGAGTAGCGAAAGACAGGTGAGAATCCTGTCCACCGTAAGACTAAGGTTTCCAGGGGAAGGCTCGTCCGCCCTGGGTTAGTCGGGACCTAAGGAGAGACCGAAAGGTGTATCCGATGGACAACAGGTTGATATTCCTGTACTAGAGTATGTAGTGATGGAGGGACGCAGTAGGCTAACTAAAGCAGACGATTGGAAGTGTCTGTCTAAGCAGTGAGGTGTGAATTGAGTCAAATGCTTAGTTCTATAACATTGAGCTGTGATGGGGAGCGAAGTTTAGTAGCGAAGTTAGTGACGTCACACTGCCAAGAAAAGCTTCTAGCGTTAAACATACTCTACCCGTACCGCAAACCGACACAGGTAGTCGAGGCGAGTAGCCTCAGGTGAGCGAGAGAACTCTCGTTAAGGAACTCGGCAAAATGACCCCGTAACTTCGGGAGAAGGGGTGCTGACTTTAAGTCAGCCGCAGTGAATAGGCCCAAGCAACTGTTTATCAAAAACACAGCTCTCTGCTAAATCGTAAGATGATGTATAGGGGGTGACGCCTGCCCGGTGCTGGAAGGTTAAGAGGAGT